>OFDA01000093.1_pt1 | contig 77335 bp, 74 predicted proteins | sample 1520921 | NCBI WGS metagenome assembly OFDA01 (sample SAMEA2699028, study PRJEB24076) | metagenome
GACCCGTAAACTCTCGACAGGAATGAAGCAGCAGGTAAAGCTTGCCATGGCGATAGCGACCGATTGCCCGTACCTCATCCTCGATGAACCGCTGAACGGCCTCGATCCGGGAAAACGGAAAACCTCCTGCGACGCGATGCGCAGCGAAGTGGCGCGGGGACGCAGCGTGCTCATTTCAAGCCATCTACTCGACGACCTGGCAGACCTTACCAACTCGTTCTACTTCGTCGAGGCCGGCACGCTCGTGGAAAAGATCAAGTCGTCCTCGCAGACGCTCAAGCAGGAATACCTCGATACATACGAAGGAGGTGAATGACATGAAACTATTTGAACAGCTGAAGTCCAATGCGTCGCGCATGGCTGTCTACGCCATCCTCGTGGCAACGGCTTTATGCGGAATCGCGGCACCCGTCTATGCGCTCAACGGAGGGGGAGGCGATGTCGAACCCCTGTACATGGCTTCGAGGGTCAAAGACCGGTACAAAGCCTTCTCTGGAGACGCGTTTTACGTAGCAGAGTACGACACGACCTACCGTGAGCTTCGCTACAACAAGAGATACGAATATCTAGGCGCAAAAGTAATCAGCTATACATCGGGTTGGTACGGCCCCAACTATGGACACATAACCCAGTTCAAGTGTAACTACCGTGTGTACAACTAAAGCAACCGTCCGGGACGAGGGGCGACGCAAAAGCGTCGCCCCTCGTTTTTAACCATGTCAACTGAACCTGGTTCAGTTTTAATGCAAGAAGAAGCAGGCCGAGGATAGGAGACATTAAGGCTAATAGCCCGAACTCGTTGCCCGACCGTCACTATTAGTGACTATTAGACAGGACTTGCGGACGATCCAGCTAATAGTCGGTACTTGCAAATCACCCGCGTGTACCGAAAGGTATGGCAGGAGAGGCTGCCGATACGCTGCGCGCTAGATGCCGATCGTATCGATGGGTGCGATGGTGATGCCGTCCGGCGTCGTGTGGGTAGGCATCCCGAACCCGATGACGATGAGCTTAGCCGCAGGCGGTCTTTCCCCGCGCTCGACCAGCTTCCGCTCTAGGCGAAGCAGGTTCTCGGATGCCTCCGGCACCTGCGGGCTTCCCAGCTTGACCTCGACCGCGATCCATGACCCGTCGCGCCTGTGGACGATGGCATCGACTTCCAGATCGTCGGCGTCGTGGTAATGCGAGACGGAGGCGTCGTTGGCCGCCGCATAGACCTTGAGATCGTGCAGGACGATGGACTCGAAGAGCAGGCCGAGGGTCTTCGGGTCGGCCGTCAACGACTTGGGATTCGCGCCGAGCAGCGCCACGGCGAGCGAGGGGTCCGCGAGATGTCGCTTAGCGCCCTGGCGCAACCTCACCGGGGATCTGAGCGCCGGGTGCCACGCCGGGATGTCGTCGACGATGTTGATCCGTCGCAGCGCGTCCATGTAACTCGCAATTGTGTTCTTCGATATGTCGCCGTCCAGATCCCTTTCAATGGCTTTCGTGCCGGAAAGAGTCGACTCGTTGCGAGCGAGCGAGCAGAGCAGGGACCTGACCTTTTCCGGGTCGCGTCTCACTCCGTCGATTCTTGAGACATCGGATTCGCACACGCCATCGATATAGGCAGCCGATATCCGCATCGCTTCGGCGGTCGTCCTACCGACCGCCTGAGGCCAACCGCCGCGGCAGAGAATATCGGCAACACCGCTGATGCCATCGATGGACCCGAGCGATGTTTTAACGGGATCGCCTGCAAACAGCGCACCGATCGAAACCGCACCAGACGAGACGCCAAGTTCGGAAAGCGTCATGGTGTCCATCCGCAGGCGGGAGATGCGCCCGACGCCGCTGTGCATCGGTCGGTCCGCATCGTTCGGCGTCGCCGAGCCGGTAAGGATAAACTGCCCTGGTTCCCCTCCCCTCGCATCGCACTCGAAACGCACTGCGTCCCATAGCTTCGGCTCCTCCTGCCACTCGTCGATGAGTCGCGGCGCCGCACCGGTCATCGCCTGAGCCGGGTCGAGGCGAGCGAGTTGAAGCGCCACGAAGCCGCCAGCGGGATCGGAGAGAGAAAGCGATGACTCCGCAAAGCGGTGCGCCGTCGTCGTCTTCCCGCACCATTTCGGTCCATGAACAAGTACCGCGCCGAAAATGACGAGGTCTCGTTCGATCAGCCGATCGACGCATCGGTCTATATATCTATTCACTAGTGCACCCCACTTCTTAAACAGAGAAATTATACTGTTTATCTGCTGCGTTGGGACAATTGCAGGTAATTCATTGGGACAATTGCAGGTTGAACTATGAAGCTTGTACTAAAAGAAAGCCTATAAGAATGTAGGATGCATATAGCGCACGGGAGCGCTTATAGGCTTGGCAGAGCCGGCGCCCTGCGCGGATGGAAACAGTTTGGGGTTTTCTCCCAGCAGCTGAAGCCGCCCTAGTAGGGGCGGCTTCAGTCATTTAAAGGGATGAGCTCGTGCATCTCTCCCTTACCGGAATCAAGCCTTTCTGCAGCTACCTCTAGGTGTTTCTGGTTCTCTTTGCTCCAGAAAGGATCAATCTCCTCGACCGGGGTTCCAGTGATCTCGGTGACATCGTCGGCATCGACCTTGAGCTTTGCGACGATTTCTTCCACCACCCGGCGCCGTGCCTCATCTTTGATCTCCTCGCCGACCTCGCCAAACTCCATCGACGGCCCGTCCTTGCTCACCGGTCCATACATATGGATCCCCCTTTTTCAATCCATCTATTGCGATAGATCTTCTAGAAATTGGGCAAAAGCGTACTCATGCAACGTTGCATGAGTACACAATACACCGCATTATCGCGCTACGTTTCTTGCGGCAACGTAGAACCGGCAGTACTCCGGCTTGAAGACGAACTCAACAGTCCCGGTCGCCCCCATTCGGTTTTTAGCAACGATGACATTCGCGATGCCCTTGGCCGGACGTCCATCCATGTTCGCCTCTCGATCGTCGGCTGAACGGTCCAAGAACATAACAATATCGGCGTCCTGTTCGATCGAGCCGGAGTCGCGAAGATCAGACAACTGGGGCACTTTTCCGACGCGATTCTCAACCTGCCGAGAAAGCTGGGATAACGCAATGACGGGAACGTTAAGCTCCTTTGCGAGGATCTTGAGCGAACGGGAGATCTTGCCGATCTGAACGTTCCTGCTCTCGAACTTGCTTCCCTTGGGATCATCAACCAGCTGCAGGTAGTCGACGATGATGATTCCCTTTCCTTGCCCGCGAAGCATGCGCCTCGCCTTGGCGCGAATGGACGCGACGGTCGTTCCGGGCGTGTCGTCGATGTCGATTGGCAGAGCACTCACGGATGCCACGATGTTCTCAGCAAGGGCGCGGTCGCCCTCCTTGATAAGCCCATCCCTGATGGCTCCGATGGTCAAGCCGCTTGAAGCGCCGGCCGACGCGCTCGCGAGTATGCGCTGTCCTATTTCGGTAGCAGTCATCTCCAGCGAGAAGAGGCATACCTTCGTACCAACGCTTGCGATCGATGTTGCCAGATTGATTGCGAAAGCACTCTTACCGACCGCTGGCCGAGCGCCGAGGACGATGAGCTGTCCAGGCTCGAACGAACCGATAAGCTCATCGAGCTTGGAGAATCCAGTTTTGACATGGTCTGTCGCTCCGCCCGTCCTGGTCGCCTCGGCGGAATCGAGGACGAGGCGTAAAGCGCTTTCCATGCTCTTGTAATCGCTTGGGACGGATTGCTCGGTCGCGGCGAGAAAGGTGTCCTGGACTGCGGAGATGTATTCCGCGGTGTCTATCGGCGGGTTATTGGTTAGCGACGTTACTTCAGCGGTCGCGGCGATGACATTACGGCGAGCGGTGTCACGTCGCAGGATGTCAACGTAGTGCTCATACGACGCCTGAGCAAAGTCGTCCGAGATGAGTTCGATGACGTATGCCTCGCCACCGACGGCAGCGAGCTTTCCGCTGCTCCGAAGCCCATCGATGACGGAGACGCAGTCGGCCCCGATACCCTTCGCATCAAGATCGCAAATCGCCTTGAAGATCGTCCTGTTCGACGGAGAGAAAAAATCTGACTCCGTGCAACTTGCCACGATTTCCACGCGTGAAACGCGGTTCGTCATGGCGGCGGCCAGCACTTTCTTTTCTGCTTCGATGTTGGACGGGAGTTTCGTTGGTAACGGCATATTTGGCCTTCCTACTGCGTACCAATGCAACGTTGCATGAATACGCAGTTGAATAATTTGCTATTTTCTAGATATTTTCTAGAAAATATCTAGATTTATCCCTTAATGCGCACTGATGCAACGTTGCATCAGTGCGCATTTACTTGTTTCTCTTTCTCGCCTTCTTGAGAATCGCTTCCAGTGCTCGTGTGCGGTCATCTTCGAGACGGACCGCAGCAACAGCAGCCCCCGACGCGATTTCCGGCACGACCTGCTTTCCCTGCTTCTTGAGCTCAATGAAACCTTGCTCGGCAAGATGCTTCCTAGCCTTTTGGAGCGCGGAGACGGAAATACCCAGGAGCTCTGCCAGCTCCGGGTTCTTCATCGCGCCGCGGGGGTGGTCCAGCAGACTTTGGGACACGAGGTCGCCGAACACGACACAGGCTGCATCGTGGAACGCATCACTTGCAAGCATGAATCGCGGCACGTGAAGGAACTGACCGCTAATCAATTCGCTTTTGGACATGCCGACAAAGTTACCGATTTCATCAAAGTCAACCGAAAGAGCCCCGCTTTCCGAGCGCACGACCCATCCCCAACCAACCATCTCGTTGATGGTTGTACTCACTCGGCACCGATCGATATCAAGTTCGACGGCCGTTGACTCACGAAGCTCGGAAAGACCAGATCCGATATGCGAGAGCAGGATAACGGTTCCGATCGAGCATTTGCGCCCATTCGGCATCGTCTTGCCAACCACCGAAACGAGACCGAGGCGCACGAGAAGCCATGGATAGTCCTTGAGCTCACGGGTTGCGACGGGGCGCTGCAGCACAGGCGCTGCAGCGGAAGTACCCAGATTGCCTCCACCAACCGAAAGCTCGGTTTGGAACACGAACGGCGCAGGGGCATCATTCGATTTTTCAGATTGACTGCCGACGGCGGCAGCCAGAGCGTTGGCCAAGCTGGTCATGATTATCACGACCTCTAGCCGACAGCATCATCTGCCAAGGTACATCCACAAAAACCAGCGGTAGAACCGAAGGTACTATGGTATGATGTCCTTGACAAATCGATATCACGTCGGAAAGAAAGACTCATTTGCTTGGCGGCTGCGAGTCTTTTTTTCTGCCTATTTTTCCTCATCGCCAGCCCGATCCTCGCGCTCATGAAGCATCTGGTTGCGCAAAAGCACGCCGATATACCCGGACTTGTTCATTCCGGTCTGCTCGGTAACCTCGGTAAGATAATCCACGAGCTCAACGGGAAGGGTGAGCAACACGCGCTTCTTGGACGGAGTTGCGTCCTTCTTGGATTCCATCTCAAATACCTTTCTGGCCGAATTTACATTGCAGATAGTATATCCGTATATATCACGATGTTCAAATATATTTCTTCACGGTTGAATGCGTTGTTATAACCCCTTAACACGTACTCATGCAACGTTGCATCAGTACATAACGTTGCATGAGTACACACATAGCGTTGCATGAGTACACATTTATGTTGCATCAGTACGTGATAAATAGGGGTTAACGTTGCATGAGTACATGTCCCTATATATGTAGAGAAAAGAGAATTGAGAATTAAGAGAGAGGGCCACAAGTGGCCTAGAACCCTTGCTTGAAACTCACTGAAAGACGAACGTCTTTTTGCAATCGTGAGGTGGCTACAGATAGGGCATCTTTTTCAGCTGCTATCCATTCCGACATTCAGTCGACCTCACGTCTAGACCACGGAAACGGCCGCAGAATCGAATATCTGACACTTTGGAACCAATTCGACCGTATTCCTCAGACTACATTATTTCGATGCCTTAAATCGGATCTGAGAGCCTACAAGAAAGAAAAAGCACCTTCCGGTGCTCTTCTTGACTGACGTTTGATTAAGATATGTTCGCGAAATGCGATATCAGGATGCTTGTTCCAATTCTTCAATCAGATTGAGCAATCGGTTTACGGCTGGGCCTAGAAGGTCTGAAAGAGCGAGCGTGATTTCACTCCCTGATTCCTCCATTGCCATTGCGAGGCCCTTTAGGCCATGAAGCTCGATGGCGAACTTGTCGTAAATTTCGGCGCGCGTCTCCTCGGCCGTTTTCGTCGAGTCTTCGATGGCATCCTCTGGGATGGCGAACGAATCAATATCGTCGCTCTCTTCGAGCAGGCCGAGCAATCGGTTTACGGCTGGGCCGAGAAGGTCGGCCAGCGCGAACAGGGCTTCGTTTTCGGATGTGTTCATCACCTGCGAAAGCCCGCTGAGCCCACAGAGCTCCGTGGTGATGTCGCCGCTGAGCTTCCTGCGTTTCTCGCTTTGAGTCATATCGGCTCCTTTTCTCATCGATTCCGAAACTAACCTATCGGTCTTCGTTTTCCGCCTCTTTAAGCAGCTCATCGACAGCGTTCTGCATCACAGCTGTCATCGTCCTGCCCTCCTGCTTGCAGTAGGCCTTCAGGGCTGCGTGCTTCTTTGCCGACACGTAAAACGTAATCATCTTGCGCTCGTCGGTCCCGGCATCACCCTTGTGTGCGGTGTCCTGGTTGTCCATGAGGCGCTTTTTGGCCGGCTTGGTGTTGTTGTTGGCAAATGCATTGAAGTTATTTTTAACGGCCATTCAGGGCCTCCATGAGCTCGCTGTAGACGTCATCGTATCCGTAGAGTGCCGATCCGAACGGCAGCCCGAAGTAGCCCTTCAGGTCCTCCTTCTGGCGGATCGCCGTGTCGAAGTAGGAAATACCGCCGGCGGCAAGGTTTTCCTGCGCAGCCTTGAAACCGTTGGTGTTCGTCAGCACGCGGGTAAGAAGCACGGCGTACGGCCTCCCGTTCGCTTCCATCGTTTTCACGGTCTCGGCCGTTTTCACGAGGTCTGCGTTGCCGGTGCCGGTCGGCACGATGACAAAGTCCGACGCGTCCTGCGCCGCGTCCAAGATGGCCCCATTGGGTGGGCAATCGATGAAGGCCCAGCGGCCCGGATCGCCTTTGAACTTCTTCGCCGCCCGTTTGACGGTTGCGGGGTTCGCGGCGTCGACGGCGAAGGGAAGTTCCTCGCCGTTGTCCTCGGCGTTATCGGCCCAGAAGGTGGCCGATCCTTGCGGGTCCGCGTCGAGTACGACGACTTCCTTGCCGTCGCGAGCGGCGGCCGTCGCGAGCGCGATGCAGCTCGTCGTCTTGCCCACACCGCCCTTCAGATTGATCAGCGAAACGATCATTTTTGCACCGGTCCTCTCCATAATTCTTCTAGAACATTTCTAGAAACCTTCTAGATTCATTTTACCGCACCGCAACGCTCCATAACCCATGAATCCCTGCAAATCTAGAAATACTCTAGAAGTTTTATAGAAACTTACTAGAAGATTTCTAGATACAATCACGATCATGCGTACCTTTCTGGTTTGCGCCTTGATACGATAAATGAAGACTCAGTTGGGAGAGGGAGGGGGTTGTGGTGACTGGCTTTTGGCAAGTGTTTACACTTCTGGGCCACCTCGGTTTTGCAACGGTCCTTACCGTATGGCCGAACGACTTCGGCCGTCATCCCCGCCTTATCCGTGCCATCGGCATTCTCGGGTTGATTACCGGCGCCCCGCGCGTTCTTCGATTTGGCCTAGCTATTTGAGAAGCGACGGCGCGGCAGACAAGCAGATTAAGGTGGAAGGAAATGACCAGGCGCCCACCGCGCCGCCATCCAAAGTGTATCGCTCGCCTTCAACCTAATAGTTCCTAATAGTGCCCATGCACCTGACTATTAGCGACTATTAACCTAAAGACCCTGAAAATTCGTCTATTAACCGGTATTACCGCAGGAAGATAGCCAAATCCAAACGCCTCAACATCTGGAAGCCAACAATTTATTTCTATAATTCTTCTAGAAAATCACTAGAAACCTTATAGAAGAATTATAGATTCAACTCATGCTGCGTCCCTTTTCGTTTCGGGCATACTGTCGGCAAGAAGACGATTTCAAGGAGGCGGACATGCTCCAGAACGTACTTGGCAGCGACGGACAGATGCACGTCGAGAACCAGGTCGGCAACATGAGAATCGGCCTCACGACCGGGGAGACCAAGACGGTCGTTCCGTGAGCCGGTGGTATGAACACGGCCATTGGCCCCGACGGGACCCATACCGAGTTTCAGACCGGCCGGATGCGCCAGACTCTCGGTAAGCCCGGGTTCGACTGGTTGTTCAATAAGCACTGACAAACGGTCGGTAAAACATAGGCGCCCTTAAAAATATGTGACCATAAGACCAGGCTAACATGTGCTCACAGACATATAGTCACAGCTGTAGATCGGTTTAATCCGCAGTCCGTAAGCTGAAGCTGCCTCAACGAACCGTGGCGGGCGAGACGAAAAAGGGGAATCCCTTTTGCGGGATTCCCCTTTCCGAGTCGTTATGCGATTTGCACTACATCTGCTCGCGGCGCTTCTTTTGATCGAGGAAGACGCCGGCCGCCACGAGGACGGTACCGCCGATGGCGAACGTCTCTCCGATGAGTCCCGCGCAGTCGCCGGTCTGGGCGAGGCTGCCGGGCTGGGCGGTATCCTTGCCGGCGAGGTGCTTCGGGGTGTATGCCGCCTGCTGCTTTGCGACCTCCTCTGCCTCCTGTCGTGCGATCTCATCGGAAAGCTTCTGCTCCGCCGCGATGCGGTCGGACTTCGCCTGCTCATAGGCGGCGAGCGCCGCATCATAGCCGGGCTGGAGCCTGTCCACCACAACCTGCTTCTCGTCCAGGATAGCCTTGGCGGGCGCGACCTTGGCACGTGCCTCGACTGCTGCAGCGAAAAGCGCGTTGAGGGCGTCATCCGCGTTCACATCATGGCCGGAAGCGATCGCCGCGCCGGCATCGATGGAGTTCAGCTTCGACAGCTTGGCGTCTGCCTGCGCCTTCGCCTGCTCGGCGGCGGAGACCAGGGACTCGGCGGCGATGGTATCCGCCTTCGCGGCATCGACGGCGGCCTTGGTGTCATTGACGGCCTTTACTGCATCCTGCTCGCGCTGCTGTGCCTCTGCGAGCTTCGCGGCAAGGCCGGTGAGGATGTCGAGGTTCGACTGTGCGTCCTCGAGATCGGTCTGGGAGCCGGTAAGCCTGTCGGTGGCAACGCCGGTGTCGGCCTTTGCGGCATCGACGGCACGCTGGGCATCCGCGAGGGCGCGTGCGGTGGCGTCCGCCTTTTGCTCGGCGGCGGCGAGGACGGTCGCCTTCTCGACCTGATCGGCTGCCGCCGCGTCATGGACGCTCTTTGCTGTATCGAGCGCCTTCTTGGCGTCGGCGACGTCCTGGAAGAACTTCGCGAGGTCGGCGTTCGCATCGTCCACGCCCTGCTGCTTGGCGGCGGTGTCCGCCTTGGCGGAATCCAACTTTGACTGTGCGGTCGTTACGGCTGCGTTGGCAGCATCAAAGGCGACCTGCTTCTGCTGGACGGTCGACTTTGCCATATCGACTGCCGCGTTGGCGGCATCGAGGTCCGATTTCGCCGCATCAAGCTCGGTCTGGGCATCCGTGACGTCCTGCTGCCTGGCGGCGACATCAGCCTTGGTGGCATCGACGGCACGCTGGGCATCGGCAACACCCTGCTTTGCGGCATCGACACCTGCCTGTGCGGAATCCACCGCGACCTGCTTCTGCTGGACGGTTGTGGCGGCGCCGGCGGCTGCCTGCTTCTTGGATGCGAGATCGGCCTTGGCTACGTCGAGTGCGCTCTTGGCGTTCTTGAGACCGTTGATATAGGAGGTCAGCTTCTGCTCGTACTCGTCGACGGAGATGGGGTTCATGTTCCAACCGGAGCCGGACCAGCCGGAGACCTCGGCGGTGTAGCACTGCGTCTGAAGCCCGGACATGGTGCCCTTGGTGCAGGTTGCCATTCCCATAACGGCGAGTTCTGGATTGATGATGTTCATGTAATGGCCGACGGTGCCGCTGCTGCCGTTCTCCCAGCGGCAGTTGTTTGCAATCCAATGGTTGATCGCGACGCCGTTCTTTGCATAGAAATCATAGGCGTCCTTGCCGACAAGACCGGTGACTCCATAAAGGGCCTCCGTTGCCTTGTCGAAAAAGCCCTTCTCCTGCTCGATCCACTGACCACTCGGATCAATTCCATAGTTCCATGCCAGGTTTTCGGCAAAATCATATTGACGGGCATGATCGAGCACAGTGTCACTGTAGTTGGCATCCGCAATGGCACCGGCGATGAGCTTGTAGGTGACCTGGAGCTCGGAGAGACCGACGGACTTGCGGTAGTCGTTGACGGACTTCATCCACCTGATCGCATTGAGCATGTTATCGAGGGACGTGGCATCCTTGGAGTTGCCGACTTCGGTCTTGCCGGCATATTTCGCGTTCAGGATGATGTTGGCTGTGGCATCGGCACCCATGGCCTTGAAGAAGCCGATGGCTCCCTGCTTGAGCTGCGCGTCGGCGGAATCGAGTTTCGCCTGTGCCTCGTCGACCTTCTGCTGGGCTGCGGTCACGGCCGCGTCGGCGGTATCCTTTGCGGTCTTGGCGTTCGCGAGCTCTTCGTCGGCGGCTGCCTTTGCGGACTCGGCGTCCTTGACGGCCTGCTTCGCTTCATCCAGCTTGGCGATGGCATCGAAGTTCGCCTGCTTGGCCGCATCGAGGTCGGCGTTCGCGGCATCGAGTGAGGACTGGGCGTCATTTACGCCGGACGAGGCTTCGAGTGCCGCCTGCTGCTTCGCGGAGAGGGACGCCTGGGCGTCATTCAGATCGGTCTGTGCCGTTGCTGCAGCGGACTGCGCCTGCTCGAGTTCGGACTCGCACTGGGACTGTGCCGCTCGTGCGACAGCGAGGGCTGCCTCCGCGTCCGCGACCTTCTGTTTTGCCGCATCGTACTCCGGGCCGCTGGCGCCTGCCTCCGCTGCGGCGAGATTGGCTTTCGCCTGCTCGTAGGCGGCGCTGGCGGCTGCGGCCTTCTCATCCGCCGCGTCCTTGTTCTGCTTGGCTGCGGCGAGGACGGCATCGGCGGAATCCTTTGCAGACTGGGCCGCAACCAGCTTGGACTGGGCATCGGCAAGCGTCGCGTTGGCGTTGGCGAGTTCGGCCTGTGCCCTGTCCACGGCATCCGTGGCGTCGCGCACGGCCTGCTCGGCAGCGCTGATTGCCTCCGGGGTGGCGCCTGCGGCATCGGCCTTGGCTTTATCGAGGGCATCCTGGGCGTCCTGGGCCGCCTTGAGGGCGGACTGGTACGCTTCACCCTTCTCGGATGCATCCGCCTTGGCGTCTGCGAGACCCGCCTTCGCCTGCTCGAGGTCCTTGCCGGCCGCATCGGCGGCGTCCTTGCCCTCCGCGACCTGACGGGCGTACTCGTCCATCGCCGCACGGTCGGCTGCCGTGCCGGCGCTGACCGCCGAATCATAGGATGCCTTGGCCTGGTCGCGGGCGGAAGCAGCCTCGTTGTAGGGACCGGCGGCCTCGTCATAGGATGCCTTGGCGGCGCCCTCCTTCGCCTTCGCCTCGTCGACCGCCTTCTGCAGGTCCGCGATGGTCTGTGCGGCGGATTTCGCGCCGGTACCGGATGCCGCGCCGGCATGGGCGGCGATCGGCGACATCACGGCGGGGTGCTGCGTGGTCCCGTCACCGGTCTGGGCGTATGCCGCGAACGGTGAGATGAGGCTCGACCCGGTCATGGCGGCCATGGTCGCCGCGGTGACGGTCAGACGCGCGATCCCCTTCGGGGCGTGAATCTTTTTGCTTGGCAGTGCGGCGAAGTGATCGCCACCGGCAGCGAAGTGCTTTCCCTGGGTCATTGTGCGGTTCCATTCCTTTTCCGTGCCCTATCCGACTGGGCATCAGAGCTCTTTCCAATAGAGATAATTATGCGCCTCAACTGGGATTGTTGTATATAGTCCGTTGGCATAAATACAACAATCCATGACTCTTTTTGTCATGGATACGACGCTTCAGAAATCATTCGGCATGAGATGCAAAGAGCTCCGCGCTGGACTCGGGTGCAGTCAGGAGCAGTTCGCCAATTTGATTGAAATGGATCGTTCCTACTACGCGAGCATTGAAGTCGGGCGGCGTAATGTCAGCCTTTCAAATCTCAAGAAGATTGCCGACGGATTTCAAATCAGCATTGCTGAACTCATGAGAGGCGTCAGCTAAATTTATCCGTCTCATAGTTCACAGTGGGTCTCGTTGATTAGTGCCTTAAGAAAATGGAAATCGTCCCAACGAGCTATCGTCAATCGTCCCAATAAATTACCGTCAATCGTCCCAATAAGTAATCGTTATTTGTCCCAACGACGCAGATAGACGCTATAATTTCAAATGAATGATTGGAGGGAAAGCAGATGGATAGGTATATAGGACGTTGTGTTGACTGCTTGGTCGAGCGCGACCTTGGCATTTTTGGTGCAGTGCTCATTCAGGGGCCGAAATGGTGTGGAAAGACAACGACAGCTCAGAGATTTGCCGAGTCATCGTTATCTCTCTCCGACCCATCTGGCGGTTTTGCGGCCCTCCAGCTCGCTCGTCTCGATCCGGCCCAAGCAATTGTCGGACCGACCCCGAGGCTTGTCGACGAATGGCAGGAAGAGCCGAAGCTATGGGATGCCGTGCGATTCGAATGCGATGTCAGGGGAGGGGAGCCAGGACAGTTCATTCTCACCGGATCTGCGACGCCGCGAGCCGAGAACCAGCCGATGCACAGCGGTGTGGGTCGAATCGCCCGTTTGCGGATGGATACCATGACGCTTTTCGAGCTCGGTATTTCGTCGGGAGCGGTCTCGCTTGGTGCGCTGCTCGATGGCGATTCCGTTGCGGCGTCACTCGGATCCATCGCCGGTATCGCCGGTATCGCGGATTTGCTCTGCCGCGGCGGTTGGCCCCAAGCGGTCGGTAAGACAACTGCCGACGCGATGCGGATAGCCGCCGCCTATATTGACGGTGTTTGCGAGTCTGACGTTTCGAGGGCGGATGGAGTGAAACGCGACCCGGTTAAGGTAAGGGCCTTGCTCTCGTCGCTTGCACGCAATGAATCGACTCTCGCCGGCATGAGGTCCATCGAAAGGGATTTGGGTGTTGACGTCTCAAAGAATACGATTACCGGCTACATGGACGCGCTGCGCCGTATCAATATCGTCGACGATGTCCCCGCGTGGCATCCGGCTCTCAGGTCGCCGGTGAAGTTGCGGCAGGGCGCGAAGCGGCACCTTGCGGACTCATCGCTCGCCGTCGCCCTCATCGGTGCGGATCCGGAGTCGTTGTCATCCGATCCGAAGACCCTTGGCTTGCTCTTCGAATCCCTTGTGCTACACGATCTCAAGGTTTACGCGGCGGTCAGCGATGCGACCGTATCCCACTACCACGACGCTGACGACCTAGAGGTCGACGCGATTGTCCACCGTCGTGACGGCTCGTGGGTTGCTGTTGAGGTCAAGCTTGGGAGCCCCCAAGTCCCAGAGGCAGTGGAAAATCTGCTTCGACTCGAGCGAAAGCTGGTCGATCGCGGGGAGAGGCCGCCTGCGGCGAAACTCATCGTCATCGGGTTTGGTATGCCGGCTTACGTAACTAGCGAAGGCATCGTTGTTGCTCCGGTCGATACGCTCGGAATCTAAAGCTATTTGCATTTCCAGAAATCCTCTAGAAGGTGCCTGGAGGATTTCTGGAAACAACCGGTATTTTGATCTGGGCTAAGAAAGGTTGCGGGTCCAAATTCCGTGCTGCGTGGAGCCGGTGATTTTGTTCAGGAACTCGCGCTGCTCCTCGGTTGCGAGGATGTAGGTAGAGCAGCCACTGAGCATCTGGTCGACGTCTGTGATTCCGGACGCCTCCCATCCCAAGATGCTGACGGCCTTGAGCGTCAGGCAGTTGAGGAACATGTAGGACGTGTTCTCGACGTTCGAGGCGTCAAGACGGTCGAGATCAAAAAGCTCCGTGACGCTTGAGCATCCCCTGAACATGCCCTCCAGGGTCGTGCAATCCGATGTATCGAGTTTCGATAGGTCGATTGGGTCAGACCGTCGAACAGGTATCTACCGCTCTCTGGATCCCAGGTATCCAGGACAACGACCTCACGGATTCGATTCCTGTAGGAATACCACGGTTGCTTTCCGCATTCGTCCGTGTGTGTACGGATGAATGCGGGGTTCGATACCCCGGCGGCCTGATCGGCAGGCCGACGGGAACTCTCACTCCTCGATAAAAGCCGGCGCTCGGTTAGTTCTGCGCATCTTGAAATCGTCAGTTTCGTGGGAGACGTAGAGGATGCCGTCCATCCCATCTCGCGATGCATATGAAAGGTGAACAGAACCGCAATCCGCTCCATCATTGTCGAGAAGATCGAACGAATTCGGATCGCTCGTTGCGGCCAAACGACCACTCAGACAAGAGCCATCGTCATTACAGATTTGCCATTCCATGTCTTCGCCTGCAAGAATCGCCATAGACGTCCTGGTCGCGCCATCGTTGACATACATCCCGTCTATGCCAAAACCGTTTTCAGCGCCATCGATAAACGATTGCTCGGACCTATACTTCGCAAATGATGCGCACAGCGCCATTGCAAGACAAGGTGCAAAGCCAACAATAACGATCTTTACGTAGCTCTTGGCTGTCATGCCATCCCTCTTTTCGCTTGCCTAAAGAAATGCGGAAGAAGCTGTTCGTCGCGGCTTGTTTGTACGCCTTTCTGCCCCGGTTCGGTTGCTTAGGTTACTTGAGAGATCCTATATATGATGATTGCCCATATGCGTAATATGAATTTCGAACATGTCGAAATCAATCAATGGTTGCGGGAGTTTCCGACCTCAGCGAAATGCCGCCCTATACCCACAGAATCAGACGGGTTTGACATGTGCTAATGGACGCTAATGGCACTTGGTCGGCAACGGTCTTAGCCCATCGGCCCCAACAGTGTCTCCTTCTGTCGCGCCGCGGGCCAGGAGCACGGCGGTGGCGCCGGGCCGCGGCAGCTGGACGACCGCGTCGTCGACCGTGGCGATTACACTCGCGACGGCACGCCTCGCTAGTTTGCCTCGCCCTATTGGCCCCAGCGCGTTGCAGTTCAATCAGCTGTTACAATTACCCACCCACAAAAAGCCCATCTAGCAGGTGCTTTGCTGTTATAGAGTCCTGGAAAGAAAGGGCCGAACCGAAGTGTCTGGCCGAACGCCAATTATCTGGGAACTGCTTCGGATTCGACCCTCTTTTACTTTTGCCCACTCGGTGGACTTCGGGCTTAATGCTTAGGGGCGGGGATTTACCAAAGTGAAATTTCAATGGAAAGAAACCCAGCTGCAACAATTGCCCTGGTGAGGGCCCGAATTGGCCATATAGATCTAAAATAGTCACGATATACAAATGTCGAGAGACGTTGGGGATATAGATGAAAAGAACTAAGGGTTTTCTTTTGTTGGTAATGATGCTGCTCGGACTGTTCTGCCTGGGTGGCCCTTCTTGGGCCGAGGCTGCCTGTCCTGAAGGTGAGCCTCGGCAGTCTTATACGGGCAGCCTGCTGATAACTGCTAAGGAGGGCGATGCCGACTCTCAGTCTGGGGTAAATCCCCTTGCCACTTTTGAGGGGGACGGCGGAACGGTCAAGCTTGACCATATTGGTAGCGGGATTTTGAGGTGGCAAGTTCTTCCGGACAAAATTGCGAACGATCCCTTCTCTTTTGCTGGAACGATATATCTATACAAGGTTGTGAGCGGAAAACAAAAATACGTCGATTGCTATCCGACAAACGGGTCTGGAATTGCATTCACCGGCATTTCGGGGCAGATTGATACACGTGTACGAAAGGGAACCTATGTGGTGCGTTGGGTTGGAGCTGCTGCAGGCCCGATATGGCTTGCGGTCTTGCGCCCCGATGTCCAAATAGGTTTCTCTCTCTAGACGGGAAGTTGCTCATGGACGCCATATATGACGGAGATGACTGGGTCGATCATTATACTTGGCGCCTGGTCGGCTCGGATGACAATGGGGATGTGGTGTTTGATGGACTATGTCCAAAGCATCTCCATCCTTTTGTCTCGTCGTTAATTGAGAGTTCCGCTCGTGTTGCCCCCTACAGCTCGGCGTCGCTTCATGATACGGACGTTTTGAAGACCATAAGGGAATCAATTGACGATGGCACGATGAGCGGCCCGCTGTTTTCTCGGCTTGTGGGGCTAGATGAGATTGGCTCGAAACGACTGCTTGCGGGCGAAAAAGTGGAACTCACTTATCGGTCGATGATTTCAATCCTGCGGCTAGCCGATGTTCTTCGCAAATAAATGAGGCTTCCATGGCCATGCAGCGGTCTAGTACTCCTTTACGGGATGCTCCTCGCCGAATCCACCGTCGATGCCGAAGCGGCACAGTCTGTCGATTGCTCGAAGATGCTCGTCAATAGCAGCTGCAATTTTGGTGTCGATCTCGCTGTCATGGTCGTTGAGGCCGCGAACTGCCTCGTCGGCGGCCATAAAGGCCTTGATGGCCCGTGCGAGCTGGTTCTTAAAAGCATCAACCTCCTCAACTGCGGCAGATCGGTCTGCTATCTCGCGTTCGAGTCGTTGAACGATTTCCTGTGTTGCTCATGCTATTCCTTTCCCTCGGGTGTTTTACCTAATATATCGCCCTGTGCGGACACGATTCTCGCTCACGACACGGCGGTAGCAAATATCACAAAGTCGCAGGTAGACGACTCAATAGGATTCGATTTACGGGGCGATTGAACCTAGGGTGGTGGGATGTTCGCGACACCCATTTTCTGTGTCGTAAAACGCATCTGGTGAGGTCGTTTTGTCGGCCTTGACCTGCGTGGCGGCACTTTGTGGTGCTTTGGGTGTGCCCTTAAGCAGTGTTTGCATCTACCAGCGCGCGAAACATTTCGACGGTAATTCGTGAAACAAATTGCGGAACTATCGCTCCAACGGGTGCTGCTGCCGCTCAACGCGAGCGGTCAGCTTGGCCCCGCAAACGGCTACTCGCCCTTCATGGCCATACAGATGGCCACCTCCTGCTGGATGCGATCGAGATCGAGCGGCAGCGCAACCGGATGATGCGTCAGACGATGGGATTTCGACATGCAGTTGTTGATGCGCACAACGGAGAGCTTGTTGCCGTGATGCGCAGTCCCGATGATGCCTATGACTACTGCGACTATTTTGCCACGGCTCGTCGGGACGCCACTGTTCTCGATTTGTGGCTGAGGTTTAAAACATCTCGCCTGTTTCAATGCGTTTTTTTGGTTTATAACTGTTCGCTTTTTCGGTTATGTCGCAGTTCACTAGTTCATTCATTACGTTCTTCATATCGTCTGTAAGTCAGTTATGCTGCGGTTACACAGCTCTGTTGTTGCGTTTTGTCGTAATTCAGCAATGGCATAGCCGGAGTTCGCCCGCAAGTGTCGTACGCTGCCGTACAAAACTGCGTTTCGGCCGTCCGCGTACTGCCAAGGCTCTGCCCTAGTACCCGGCGCCTGCGGCGGTTGTTCATATCTGAACTGCGACACAGCCGAACAAAGCAATTGCGACACTACGTAACTGTGTAATTACTGAACTACGTGATAACGACAAAACTGAAAAACGTAACTGTTGAATTGCAGAACAATGAGCTAACGCCGCGAGTGCCGGGTACTAGGGCAGAGCTCTAGCGTGCGCCGCTTGCGGCGGTACGCTGCCGGGCATTTTGTACGGCAGCGTACGACTCTTGCGGACAGATTTCAGGGCCGAATAGTCCGATGTTCAATAGTTCTGTTATTACATGGTTACATAGTGCGGCTATTCCGCTTTGTCGTTATTGCGTTATGTCGCATTGTCGATATTGCGTAGTTCGGTTTTTCACTTTTTACGCCGTTCATTTATTCATTTGTTACATAGTGCCGCTATTCCGTGGCGTCACTTTTATGCCCACCGCGTGCGTATTCGACGGTGTGGGCAGCGTCTCCGAACACCTCGACTGCTGCCGCCACGAATTGCGGTGTGGTGCGCCTCGGGATATAGAAAGTTTTGTTACCGAACACGATTGCGATCCAGGCGTTACGGTAGATGAATTGATATGCCGCCTCTCTTGAGCGCTTACCGCAGCATTCCTCTGCAATCTCGTCGATCTGCCAGAGATGACCGAAGCCGACGATATATTCGGCGATGTACGCGCTCGTCTTGATTCGCACGCGCCGCGGGCGGCGGTATGGAGCATAGCTGCTTTTCCCGGGGTCCGCTTTAACGGGCACGGAATAGACCTCGGCTCGAGCCTTTTCGGCGACCACGCGCCGCGCATCATCGAGGCTATAACGCTTGCACAGGCGCTCGCCGTCGTCGGTCGAGCACTTCACGGTGATTGACTTGATATGCGGCGCCAGATACTTGTACATCCATGCTCGCGACGCGCCGAACTCCCACCGCAGATCTTCAATACTCAAGAACTCATCCATCTTCTGACCTCGATTTTCTGCCGATAAACGAGAAATCCCGCAAGAGACGCATACTTGTACCCCCATCGTAAATGTGTGTACAAATCTGCCGCCGACCCGGGCGGTTCGGCGCTTGCCAGGGCTCCGCCCTTGGACCGGGGAAGGATACTCGCGCGCCTTGTTATTACGATAACGGACAAGGGGGAAAAGGAGCCAGTTCTCAAATTATTACGATAAAAGACACAGATACGGCGGCGTGCGCGGTGGTGCCTACGGGAGATTATTACGATAACGGACGCAGCGGCAAACCCTGAATCGCGCCCCTGAGACGGTGCAAAATGGCCTTGTGAGGCCATTTTGCACGCCAGCTTCGTTCAACGTCAGACATTCAAGATGTCAGACGTTGAACCTGCGTCAAAGACGCAGCTGGGGCTGCTAGTTGCCTACAATCGCTCGCGTTACTCGCTTGTCCCACGCGTAGATGTCCGACAGTGCCGTCAGACATTGTCAAGCCAATGCTTCACAGGGATTTTTACAGAATTCGTATCATTCTCGCTGCCAACCCTCTTGTACATCAAACCCTTAAAGTTCATGAAGGAGCAGAAGCATGTATGTTGATGTATAGGACTCGATCCTATACAAAGATATCGGTATATCTCCATTGCAAGCGCAGTTCCCACGAGACTGTTCGTAAAACAAATTGATCCCTTTGGCACGGGCATGTGGACTATGTTTTCTTCAGCTTGTTGGAGGAAAGAGAGATAGGATTTCATATCGTTCTTCTTTTCGAGAATAGGCCCAATTTCCCCATCAGCTACTCCAACAGCACAAAATGCACAGGGAATGTCCTTTTCTATACATGCTTCAAGAACTATTGACCTGGGATTGACCCCTTCCCCACAGTCTGCAGCGCAAACAAGCATTGAAGTCCTCGAAGGAACGCAACGCATGAGATCTTCGGCAGAGCGGACGTAAGACGCAACTGGATTAAGCGAAAGATCCGGATAGCGATTGACGAGTATTTTGGAAACTGCCTCTACTTTTGCTTCTCCTATTTCGTCGGGACCAACAAGAAACTGACGATTTACGTTTGACCTCTCAACTCGATCCCCGTCGATTAATGTAAAATGCCGAACTCCAGCAGCAGCCAAATGCTCCACCACCACCTGCCCTATGCCGCCCATACCAACGATGGCAAGATGAACGGCACCGATTTTCTTAAGTAACGTCAGCGGAGCGTCGGAATAATAAGACAAAAAGCGAGCTGTCCTCGAGCGGGGTGATTCCAGCTCGTATTCTTCAGTTTCTAGAAAACCAAGTTCGTTGAGCCTTAGCAAGAATCGTTGCTCGCGAGATTCAAGGCTCGTCTCATCTATCATATTTTGTTTGGCGAGCTGTTCAAAAAGATTCGTACTCAAATCAGAGATTTTGACCCTCACTCGCGATTTTAATCCTTGCAATATAAGTTCGTTGGAATCTCTCCTGATATAAGCACTATCGTTCCAATAGAACATTTAATATCCTTTCCCTCAAGCCTTCTTCTGGAAAAGTGTTTCGCATGAAGAAGGCGCTGGAGAGTCGTCCGATCGGCAGAAAACACGCAGCCTCGCCAAACAGTTCGACGGCTCTCTCGTTAAACTCCTGGCGCGAAATCATGCCAGAAAAATACCTGCTCAAAACCGATAAATACTTTTGGAGACGCATTCGGTTGCCCAAGCCCGTCAGTAGTGCGAGTTGATAGTAGATAAAAATAGGGTCATTGAAAGTATTCGGAATTAAAAGCAGGTGCACATCCGCCTGATCCGATTGAGGAGAGAAATAATCACTCGACATGAGCTTTGGATAATACCTGCCTGACGATGATAATTGAAGCGCTATAAGTTTTACAATCTTTTTATTGGGGTAGTATTTGTCGCATGAAATTGATAATTTCGCAGCTATCTCTCTTTGTTCATCGGATTTATTCACGCCGTAATCGAAGGAGGGGTCTTTCAGTTTCGGCGACAGAAGTCTTCTGATTGCCTCTGTGTCAACGAGAGAGAGGATGTTCCTACGTCCTTCTTCGTCAGCGAAATAGGGAGAGTGTTTGTTTGAAAAAACGATAAAAGCCTCTATGCCAGATAATCCATGGTGCAGCCGCGCGCTCTTGCAATAGCGCTCAATTAATAAGGGCATGTTTGTATTACAGCTTGCCATGGTTCTTCCGAGAAGAAAACACAAGACGTCAATCCATCTATTCTCGATGCGCTTTATCGTCATAGTCTGAGTGCACGCAGCGCTGCTCAGTTTGACTTCCTGCCTTCCGATTCGCGTAACAGAAAAATCATTGACACAAAAATAGTGAGAAGAGAGGAGATGTAAAAATGGTCCCACCCTTCCTCCGGTCCGGAATGCAATGGACAGCGACTTTGCATGATTGCTTAGCGAATAGCAGTGACCATCAATTACATCTATTCTCAAAAAGAAAGTCTTTAGAAAGCCGCTGCAATTGTGATGGACGTAGTCAAGCTTCCTCCCCAACTCGACAATATGCTCATTATCATGTCGACTTGTAAACCTAATCGTCCTGTCATCATATTCAACTTCGAAAAAAGGGGAATGAGGGCATCCCGATGCATCGAGTATTACTGGAACCCCGGCGATACGCTGAATGATTTGTGACGAATAGTCATGTCCATCAAGAAGGCTCGACGCTTCGGGCAGCTCGTCAATCGATATATCAATTCTTGGAGACATGTATTCCTACCATTTTTAAAGAAACAACGGCGGTAATTGCTATCGCGATTGCGCCAATAACACCGAGCGCTATCTGAATGGGATATAACCCCAACACATATCCAAATATGGAGAAAAACATTGCAGAAAAGAGAGCCCTTACCAGAGACGCGACGGAAAGGATCGTCGCGCGGAGATCGTCCGCTATCGCGTCTTGGATTAAGTTTTCCGAAGTGATGTACACCACTTCTGGGAGAAAACAAAGCACCATGCTAAGGCCAAACAAACACAGCGGATTTGAAGCGAACCACGGAAGAATCATGAAAAGACCGGCCTCGATTAGCATCGAGCCGAGCATGGTATTTCTTTTCCCGAAACGCGATGAGAAGAAATCTGCTGCAATGTAGGCCGTCGCATTTACTGCATAGGATGCACCGAAAAAGATTCCTATTATGGAGACGGGAGCATCAAATGCGTCGAATACCAACTGATTCAAGTTGTAATAACTCCCATAGAATCCATCGAGCATGCTTGTGCCGATTAGAAGAAGCAACACCGCAAAAGCGGATTCTCCAATGCACCAGGTTTCGCGTCTGAAGACCTTGGCTACGTCAAACCTTTCCTCCCCAGAGTTTTTGGAATGGATCGTTTCCATTCTCTCAATGGGATACAGAAGGAAAAGCTGCAGGAGATAGAAAACGGAAACGCATACGTAGAGGGCACTCCAAGATACTTGGGCAATGAATGATCCAAGTACGATTGCCACTCCCGTCGCGATTGATTGCGCGGCAAGCAGCCGAGCGTTGATGGTGAGGAAGCGCTCTCCTTGACCGGCATTTCGGGCAATTTCATATAAAAGTGCTTGTTCGGATCCCGATTGAAGGGAGTAGGCGAGTGCCTCAACAAGGGAAAGCGCGACGAGAAAGGGGCCTGAGAGCAACAGCATGCCAGCCGTATGGAAGAAAAGCAGCAGCACGCCCACTTGAATCGAGAACTTCTTTCCAAAGAAATCGCCTATCAGCCCTGTTGGCAGCTCGAGGACGACCGTTGCAATGTTAAACAGGGCTTGATAAAGCGCGATTTCCGTGACAGACATTCCTTTCTCCGCAAGGAAAAGTAGAAACACTCCCCGATTTAAAACAAATCCCGCGAGAACGAAAAAGGCGGAATAGATGTGCAGCTGCGCAGTGGCATTCTTATTCATTTGGCACTCCTAACGACTATTTTTGTCGGGGTGCTCGCCACTGATTCGAAGCCTGAAATGTTCATAGTCTCAATGAAGAGCTGATAAAGCTTTTGAACAGGGTATCGATAGAATAGGACATCCTGCGCTCTTTCTTCTCGACGAACTATTGCCAGCCGGTCGATTTCGAAACAAGAAACCGCATAATACACACCAGCTTGATCTAGAGTTGCCGTATAGCTTTCTGCAACGGCAAATGCATCACGATCGCGACACATTTCAAAAATATCTTCAATGCTTCTACCATCTCGATGAATCATAAGGTAGGTTGCGAATTTGAAATGGTTTATCAAATCAAAATACGTATCGGCACGCGCGAGCACGTCAAGAATGTCGTAATTTTCATTTCTGACTGTGTACAGATGATTGAAATGAAGAGGTGACAGGCTGTTTGGGTCAATTCCGGCAGCAAGTAAATCTAAGTAATACTGAGATTCTTTTACGATGATATAATCCTCTTTATTCACCCCTTGAGCAACATCAGTAAGAGGCTCTGGGCTCATATAGGAAAAGTCAACGTTTGACATAAAACTGGTCGACGCGACTTCTTGAGCAAGGGCAAGGGTGTCGAGTACTTCGGAATATGTTTCTTCTGGAAAACCGATGATAAAATTGGTTTCGAATCTCATGCCAGAGGAAATGATGGATTTTACGGTAGGAATTACTTTTTTAAGATTCAAGTTTTTCCGGCAGATTCGCTGTATTCTTTGCGAGCCAGTTTCCAAGCCAACAAATACAGAGATACATCCGGTTGCCTTAAGTAGGCCAATGATCTCGGGAGTTATCGTATCGATTCGTCCCTCACAGTTGTATTTGAAATCATAATTCATTGCATATTTTTTGACTGCAAATTCAAAGAAGTACTTGTGCGATGCTAAGAAGTTATCATGATTATAGTTAATTGAAGAAAGAGCGCCGGTTTTTGCCATGCAATCGTAGACACGCTGCGAGGTTTCGAGCAGTTTGTCGACATTAAGAAATCGCGCTTTCTGACCGAGAAGCACTCTGGATGAGCAATAGTAGCAATTAAACGGGCAACCTCTACCTGCCTCAATGTTGACCACGTTCATGCCGTATGAATTGGAGTAGTCGAGTTCCGGAAGGTTGTTAATGTCGTATTCAATCAACTCGCATAATCCAGAATCCCCGGTTTTAGAAATCGAATTTTTAGGTAAATCGCCCTGAGCGCCGCAAGCAATATATTCGAGTAGAAGCGGGAGGGTTTCTTCCCCATCAAAGATCGATAGAAAGTCAACCTCGGGACAATCCTGAAAAACCATTTCTCGAAGTGAAGTGATCTGGGGACCACCAAATATGATAACCGATTCGGGATGCGCCCGTTTAATAATCTTCGCTATCATGATGCCCCAGATATAAGAGGCGTTCATGATCGAAACACCAAAAACATGGGAGTCGATTGCTTTTATTTCGTCGGAGAACCACCGATAGATTTCTTTTGAAAAAGTCTTTTCTTCTTCGAGGAACTTACGCTGAAAGTCAATAACGTGAGTTGAAAATCCCGCTGCTTCAGAAACGGCCCTTAGATTCAAGATGGCCAGATTATCAACAAGGGTCTTCCTGTAGTGATTCACCGGATTGATCAGAGTGAAATCAACCTTCAACTTGAGCTCCTTTCTTTCGGGCGAATAGGAATCGCCTCCGTCACATTAAACGGAGGCGATTGTGTTATCAGACCTTAGCAGCGGCGCTGTATAACCTGATCAACATCAATGCCGAAGTCCAGAAGTTCTTCAACAGTGATCTCGATGTCGGAAGCCGATTTATCGCTGGCCAGCTCGATTTCCTCTTTCTCCATTTTCGTCACCTCCTTTTCATGTATGAGTTAAAAAACTAGTGGCTTTCTGGAAACAGCCAGGATCAATGCTAAACGATGATTTTAGATTCAACGTCGGGACCGGTTGTTTTTATGAATATGATGCCAATGCACGAACAAAAGCAGTTAGCCTTTTCAGCACTGTTGCGGCTTATGCAATCACATGAGTCCTAGGCCCTTTCGACACCACCTGTATTGCGAATCAGCACCGCTGCCTTCCCGACTGAATATTGCCGTCAGGCACCGCTATTAAATGCATCTCCAGGCACCCCGTTACACTCGTGCCGCCATGCGGTCGACTGAACGAGGAGGTTCAACATAGACGCGATCTGGGCCGACATGGGAGAGACCATCATGCGGCAGCGCTGCAGATGGAGCGCTAGCAATAAAAGGGGACAGGGACCAGCGTCTGCCAGATGCCCGCACACGATAACGGCGGTGCTGTTACGCGATATTCAGCAGTGCTTAAGCTAGCAGATACTCAATCACACGCATGGCAGGGGTAACAGCACGGGTGTTCCTATAGTTTTGTCAACCGGGGAATGCCGTTCGCGAGATCGAATCGCGAAATGCTGACGCCAGGCCTTTCGACCGGCGGACTCCAGCCTGTTCGGAGTGCTGTGCTTCGACTAGGTGGCTTAGGGCACCCTGTCCCGTATGATCGCGTAGGTGACCTTCAACCTCTTTCGCGTCAGCGCTTTGAGTGCCTTGCCGTGCGGTATGCCTCGTTCTCGGCACCTGGCGTAGTGGTCGCCTCATCTTCCCTCTGTCCGGGCAAGGCAGTTGCACGAGAATATGAGCAGGTTCTTCAGCCTTTTGTTGCCTTGGCGCGATGCCGTCACCGAGGAGATCGAGGTCTCCGACTGGCGGTTGTGCGGCGCCAGGCCGCAGTACGACGCGAGCCTGTCGTGGCTTGACTCGGCATGTTCAATCTGTTTCGTTAACTGAAATGCGTAAATCTGGTTAATCGAAAAAGCAAAATCTGGTTAAATGAAAACGGTAAATTTAGTTAAACGCGCTGGTAATCAATGGTGAAGAATATGTCAAAAAAGTACTACACTCGAATTATCGAAAATGAGCTCGACCAGATGCTAGGGATATTCGGTGCCGTTCTCATCGAAGGACCGAAATGGTGTGGAAAGACAACCACAGCCGGGACCCGTGCGGCGTCCAGGCTCCTTCTCATGGATCCGTCGCGCAACTTCGAGAATCGTTTGCGTGCCGAGACGGACCCGGCGCTTGCCGTTTCCGGCGAGGTGCCGCGGCTGATCGACGAATGGCAGGAGGTCCCGAAACTTTGGGACGCGGCGCGGTTTGAGTGCGACAATCGCGGCGGTGAGCCTGGCCAGTTCATATTTACGGGGTCGGCGACACCGCGAGACAATGAGCGGCCGATGCACAGCGGTGCTGGAAGGTTCGCTAAATTGCGCATGGATACCATGACGCTTTTCGAACTTGGGAAATCTAGCGGTGCGGTTAAGCTGTCGAGCATTATTTCTGGCGAAAAGTTCAATGGCGCTTTCGGGTCGTTGGATTCTGCCTCGATTGCCGAGTGCGTTGTTCGCGGCGGATGGCCCGCGGCGGTCGGGCGCGATGTGCTGGCTGCGTCGGCGATGGCAAAACGTTATATCGGCATAGTTGCCGAAGAAGATTTGTCTCGTGTTGATGGCTCTCGACGCGATCCCGAAAAGGTCAAAGCTGTTATCGAATCGCTTGCGCGCAATGAATCCACTTTGGCGACACTCAAGACGCTTGTGGCCGACCTTGGTGGAGATGTGTCGAGACAAACGGCGGCATCGTATATATCTCTTCTCGCTCGGGTCAGCTTCGTTCGCGATATTCCCGCATGGAATCCAGCAATGAGATCTCCTGTGCACTTAAGAGAATCAAAGAAGCATCATCTTGCTGACCCGTCACTTGCGGCCGCTGCACTCGGGGCGACTCCGGAGACCTTGCTGCTAGATTTCAAGACGCTTGGATTACTTTTTGAATCGCTGGCACTCCATGATTTGTGGGTTTATGCACGAGCAAACGGAATGAGCCTCTACCACTATCACGATTCTCGCGATCTAGAGGTCGATGCAGTCATTGCGGCTCCTGGCGGGACCTGGATCCCGGTTGAAGTTAAGCTCAGCTCTGCTCAAATCGAAGAGGCATCTGACAATCTTGTTGCTGTCGAGGAGCGTATGGTTGCCGCCGGAAACAACCCGCCGGTTTCGAAAGTTGCAATCATTGGATTTGGTTCACAAGCCTATGTTACCGACCGCGGCGTCCAAGTTGTTCCGTTGGATGTGCTCGCGCCGTAATGCTGTTGGCGAAGTGAAATTAACGCTGCAGTTTTTAGATCTGGTTTCTGAGATCTAAAACGCGAAACTCAAAATCTCATCGTCTGGTTCTTCGTTTGATTCGAATCGCGCCTGCGCAAAAGTCAAAGCGACTCGCTCGGGCGCTTCGTTTTTTTCGCCTCGTTTTTCATTTCGGATTTCAAATCGATTCAAAACAAAAGATCGCGTCGGAGATGTTAGTGTAAGCGCGGGGGAAATGAGATAGGCTGCGCGTCATCAGAGAGTGGCGCGCAGCCTATTGACCTGCTTTCGTATGACGGATGCTTTAGAGGATCCAGGGGCCAAGTGGGTTGCCATCTGCGGAGCAGTCTTGAATCGTTAGGATGGGATTTTGAAAGGGCTGTCTCTTCCTCCACGCTTTCAAGTGATAGGTGCAGACGCGGTCGTAGTGGATTTTTTTGTATGCGCGCGATATCTCTTTTACAGCCTCCTCTTTGCTGGAATATTTTCCTGGAGCATGTGCAACAGATGTGCATGCGATACCGTCGATCCAGCCAGATTGGGGTCCGAGGTTAAAGCTCGAGATTATTGTCAAGACACCATTGAGGCCAGCTTGCAACAAATCGTTCTGTATTCGTTCAAATGCTGATTGATTGTTGGTTCCAAGGCCAATCATTCCAATTGCAGAGAGATATCCGCTATCAGTGAGTTTATCTCCTGCACCTCGAATAACCTTGCTTGTGATGTTGAGGCCATCTGGGCCGCCATCGCCAACGAAGGGGTATGGTACGTCTTCTGGGATTGGGAGCAAAGGAGGATTCACCGTAATGAGTTCATAGCTGCAAGAGCTTTCGATATTGTTTAGTGCGTTGTAGAGACTTCCGGTTAGAATAGTTAAATCTTCGCTAATACCATTGACCAGTGCGTTTAGTTGGCAGATTTCTGAGGCGATTGGATTGATATCTATCGCCGTGACGTGCATTCCAGATTTTGCCAGTATGAGTGCCTGGATGCCTGGTCCAGAGCAGAGGTCTAAGGCATTCTTTCCGGGGGATGGGCTTAGCCGACGAGCGAGCCCAATTGAATCAGAGCCAAAATATAGTAAAGGCGAGGGTGATGGCGCATCGGCAAAAAGCCAGATGCCATGATATCGGATTAGAGATAAACCGGAAAGGGAGGCATTGCCATTGTGCTCGCTTAGCAGCCCGAGTGAGGCTATGGTTTCAACAGTGCCTTTCAGCAGACTTCTTTTTGCCACTTCTGAATCGAGATCGATCTCTCCACCTAGCATCAGGAAGGAGACGAGCTCTTGATGCTCCCTGTCAAGTTGATCCCAGATGCGATGCGCGCATTCAAAAGGATCTATAGATATGTCAAGTGTGTCTAAAAAATCTGTTACTCCAAGAGTGTCCAATCTACGGAGTGGATTACTCGAGAGCGAATTTAAAGAGGGTAGCACTTCAATCATGTATATCAGACCCATTTCCGATAAAGGTAGTCTCGAATTTAGTCTCGACAATCAAGTCGGCTGCCAGTTTAGGGGCTAGCTTTGCAAGACAGGTCTGTGCCTCTTTCGAGAGGGCGATGTCTTCGCAAATCTCGCATTGAGAGAGGTAGCTTGAGCGCCCAAATGAAGAAAGGCCTCCGCTCGTGCGCAAGTGCTTCAGCAGTCCTCCTGGTCCTATGTATTGTATGTAATTAAGTAGGAGCAGCTGCAGTTCATTAATGTCATCCGTCAGATTGATTTTGCCAAGATCGAAAAGCCAAGTTCCCTCTGCATTTATTCCGCAGCAGGGTGCAAGATGGCAGTTTGGGGAAATAACGAAGTCTTGGCCGCAGTCGGAACAGTGTGACGCTAAGAGACGTGCCTGCGGTCGCGCATTTTGGTTGAGACTGAGATTTCGTGCGCGCCCAATTCGCGTGATGCCTGAATCCGTGATGAAGCGGGCTGGCGCGCGGGGAGGCTGGGTATTATCGTCGAACTGATGCAGGAGTGGAATGTCTTCATTAAGGTACTTGCACAGGTATGCCGGGCTGATTGTACTGTTGTTATCTCTGCAGACCGCAATGCCGAGAGTTTGAAAGCCCATTGTTTTTGCTGAGTTCCAAAGGTTGCGCACATTCTCGAGGGGTATATATTCCGCATGAAAGTCGTCGCAGCTGATATTGATTTCGTCAAGGCCACATGACTTCAATTCGTTGAGGAACGTTTCTGCGTCTCTTTCGCTTTTTGCCCACCACGCATTCGTTACAATTCGAGTAAAGAGTCCTAAAGAATTCGCATATGCGATGGCCTCGAGAAGGTCATCGCCAAGAAGGGTGCATTCTCCGCCCGTAAACACAACAACACCACTTCCGACGCATACTTCGGCGAAGCTATCGATGAATTGCCGCATTTGGGGAAGAGTAAGCCTGTCACTGTTGTTCGGAGTGCAGCTCATCAGACAATGATCACACACAGCGCCACATTTATATGTTGTTATAAATGTCAGCATTCGAGGTCTGCGGAACAGCACGTGCTGCGAGCTTTCGGAAATCATGCCGCGAGCAAACGGGCGTCGGTGATTACCAAGGTGCCTTCGTTCTCGGAGTAAGTAACTTCGAATTCGACGGAGCGATAAGACCCGCGGGCGACCCCATTGGAAGCCCCTTCGGGGTTGATGGTATTGGAGCTGGAATTCTTGATTGCTGTTTTAAGCACGGCTGCTTGCCTCGCTGCACTCAAGCCCTCTTGATCAAATTTCCTGAAAACAGAAGTTTGTTTGTACGATTCCGATAGTTCAACAACATCAGGTTTGTTCATAAAAATAGCTGATCCATAGCCCATTGTGTTGACGTCGTACTTAAGGTTGGCGTTGTTTTGAGCATTCGCGTTTGCGTTTGCCATTCCGTTTGCGTTCAGAATGATGTTTGCGTTCGTTACTGCGTTTGCATTAAGTACAACGTTTACGAGAGGTATCGTTTGCGGCTCAGCTTCGGTGTCCTCGTCATAATATGCAAGTTGGATACGACGATATACTGCGCGTGCAACGGGGACACGCGCCTCCTTTTCGGTTGACTCCACCAGTTCGTACAGAGAGACTTTTCGATTTCCCGCTTTGATTTGGAGGTCTGTAATTCCATATTTCTGGAATACGGCACGAGGCTGAGCTTCGAAATCGCGTCTTGCGTCGGTAGATTGTTCCGCGTCCGCGACCAGTTTTTCAAGGATGCTAAGCTGGGACTGTATTGAGAGTTCGTTTAGGTGGTTCACATTGTCCATAGCGGTGACCTCCAATGTTGAATAGCTGTCTTGAAAGACTACGTCATGCTAGTGTCGGTATCGATTTGATACTACGAACAAATTAGAACTAAATGGATATAGTTTCCATACTAATCAAAGCAAACTTGCATTCAAGTTTTTATTTATAGTTGATTTAAGGCGGAGTGGAATGTGGGCGCGCAAGGAGATGCGGAATCGATGAGAGCCTCAAAAAAAATTACTGCAGTGTTATCATCTTTCATCCTCTCTATTCTTCCATTTCTGATTCTATGGGCGGCTTGGTCAGTCCTCCCTGATACAATTCCCGCTCATTGGAGTGGGGGTGTGGTTGATCGATGGGGTAATAAGCTTGAATTGCTGGTTGTTCCGCTGTTTTCTCTGATTGGTTCTATTGCAATTTCTGTGTACCTCATTGCTTCCACGCGGCGAAGAGAGTTCGCGGATTTCTCTGCTCGAATGCGACGGGACTTTGTTGCGTGCTATATTTCTAGTCTTCTTTTATCGACAACCTGCTCAGTGATAATTGCCGTTTGGGTTCAGTTGATTCTTACGCAAAGCACTGCGGTTGATGGGGGACTTGGACTATCGATCCTGTATTCCCTTCCCGGGCTATATGTGATCTTGTGCGCTTTGCCGCCTTTTTATGCGAGCGGCGAGAGCAAAAAGGCAGAGCGCCTGATAACAGTTCTTATTGGCGGCGCGGAGATTGTTCTTTGTGGAATAGTGCTTGAAGGTTCGGCTGCCTCTTATGCGATGATTGGACTGATGATTCTGTTCTGTGCGTTTGAGATTGTGTCACAGGTAAGGGATAGCCGGTCCTTATGAGTTGAATTACGCGCGTGCGGATATAAAGGTTGGCATGTTAAGCTGGTCGTTTTCTCGTTCTGGGACATTTGCAGTAGGATGAGTGGGACTAGGCGCGCTGCGGTGTGATGGTGACGGTTGAGACTTGTATCGCTGCAAATCCGCTGATGCACATTTTGCTATTGGGCTTGAAGGTGGGACCGACAGGCCTTTGTTTGGGATGTTCTGGTCGTCCAACGCGTGTTGCACGGCTTTATATTGTTACGCTCGTTCGGCGCTCCGTTGGAGCATTTCCGGGTTTGTCGGCATCATGACTTGGCCAAGTGACGCGCCTATGCAAATAGGGGCCTATTCGTATGTATATAAAGGCGAAATGGGATCCTGGGCACCGCAACCCGCGATAATGTCTTGAGCAAGAATTCACAACAAGGGATATATGGGAGCGATTAAGCGGCGAACAAATTCAGTTTTGGATAAAAGGTCGCTTGATGGGAGCTAACATGTTTAAGAAGACGGTTCACGAGTTGTTTCGGTGTAAAGGGTCACGGCTTTTCGTGATTCTCATGTTGGTTAATTTCGCTCTCTCGTGCGTCATGCCCGCCTTAAACGGTGGATTTGTAGACTTTCTCGTGACGAATAGGGACCCATCTCGCGTCGTGTGGTTTGCGGCTTTTGTTGCGGGCATAGGGATATCTGCTTCCTTCATGTCGTATGCGATGGGCGTGAACGTATCGCGCGTCATCTTGGAGATGACGATGAGGCTGATGGGAGCCACGTGTGAGTCGTTTGAACGGGGACCCTTGGAAAAGGGGGAGCAGGCGGATCCATCCTATACAACGCAGAGGGTATATGCGGATTCGAATGCGGTGTCATCGTTTGTCGTGAACAACTTCCTGACAATCGGGCTTAACATCGTTCTGGTTGTGTTGATATGCATCATCCTGTTTTCGATCAATCCGGTGTTCCTGGTGTTAAGCGTATGTTCGCTTGGTGCGTACTTCATTTTATTCAGGGCGTTGAAAAGGCCGTTGTACAACAGCTCGCTTGCGAACAAGGAGGGGTTGAGCAAGCTTTTCGCGTTCGTGAGCGGCGAGCTGTCGCAGTTGTTTGACATTAAGTGCGATGGCGCATATGACCAGAGCGCTCGGACGCTCAAAGGGGTATTCGAGGGGTACTACCCGATTTACATGAAAGCAAGTAGGGTCTCGAATCTGGCCACATCAAGCGACGGCCTGATCTCGTCTGTGTTTCGGGGGGCACTGCTCGTGATCTCCGGGATGGAAATATTGAGCGGAAGAATGAGCTTAGGCGAGTTCACAATGGTGAACTCGTATTACTCGATGGCGTTCGGATGCTTCAAGTATTTTTTGAATTATTTCAAATCGTATCAGGACGCAAGGGCCTCGTTCGACCGATTGGGGGCTCTGACGGAGGACGCCGAGGACCGCGGCACCCTCACGGTTGGGCACGTGGAGAGCATATCGTTGTCCAACATCGCGTACCGATATGCGGGAAAGCCCTACTTGTACCGCGACCTCTCCGTGGAGGTGGAGGAAGGAAAAACCTATGCCATTACCGGGCCGAACGGATGCGGAAAAAGCACGTTTCTGAAGGTGCTCCTTGGACTATATTCTGCTGGGGGACATCGGGCTTTGGGGTCGGTGCCATATGAAGAGCTCGATATGGAGACGATCCGACGGGACCTGTTTGCGGTGTGCCCGCAAAAGCTCTTTATTCCGAACGAAACGGTGGAGAATTACCTTGAGAGGACGTCGATTCGGGGATCGAGCGAAAACCTCCGAGAGCTTGTGCCGAGTTTCTATCGAACCGTCGAATCGTTAAAAGGCAAGAATTGTAGAGACCTTTCTGGTGGAGAGTATCGAAAGCTAAGGATATTCGCAGCACTTCGCAGGCAGCCGGAAGTGCTTGTGTTCGATGAACCAACGAACGATTTAGATGAAGAAAGCCGTCGGGAGTTCACGGAGTATATTCATCGAAATCCCTTCGATCAGCTAATTCTTGTTGTAAGCCATGATCAGGATTTGATTTCAGCATGCGATAGGAAGCTGGATTTGGATTTCGATCCGAAAAATGGGCAATGCTGATGGGAAACGCTTAGAGTTCGGGCTTGCGCGTAATGGAGTAATCTTTCCTCTTATCGAAAATCGTTACAATATAAGAAAAACAGTAAGCAAGAAGAAATGGCTCGGGGAAGAGCTCGCTGCTGTCAGTGATATTGGGTCTATATCCAGATAACACGGAAGGGGCCGTCCTCTACAACGGGGTATCACAGCGTCGCATCGACCGATACGCATTGCGGCGGTGCCGAGTTGGCATTACGGAGCAAGAGCCCTCTATTATTGGGCGGACGATCCTCGATAATCTTACGCTGCCTTCTGATGATTTCGAGGCCGACAAACTGAATCGGATGCTTGCCATATTGGGGTTAGACAAAATGATTGCCGCTGCGGAGAACGGGGCGGCAGCGATGCTTGGCAGCAAGAAAGGAGGGGTGTCCGGCGGGGAGAAGCAGAACATCGCAATTGTGCGGCAAAAAACGGGAGTTTTGAAAATCGATAGCGACCATCGGTCGCGATCATAGGCGGCTTTGCCGCCGCATGAAAATCGGATCGCCATTCGAATCGTAATGCGAACCGCGTCACCTTTCGACAAATCCAACAGCGCTACGAGCCTCGCCCAAGGACTCTACGCGCCATTGAAATTGTCGAAAGCTGCCTCAACCTTTTCGCAAGCGTCACGAAAACGATTCGGCAAAGTCGAATGTTTGCGCCGCGGGCGTCGCAAACCCGCTGCGCGATATTGCAAATACTCGGCATCCCTCGCATTCGCAATATCGCTTCGCTCTCGCTGCAGCGAACTTCTAACGCTCAGCATCCTTTGCGTTAAAATTTCGCTTTCGCTCACGGTCTTCACGCGGTTACGACGCCGCGAGGCCTCTCGCTTGGAATGAGGCCTCTCATTCCACGTCTACACTGCGTTTCTCCCAATCACCGTTCCGGAGATTGCAAGATGTACATAAATCATGATAACCGGGCCCGTAGTCCCTGTTATCATGATTTACGAATCTTGCTTTTCTCCTGTCACGGAGAAAAGGGAAAGAGTGAACGCAGCACGCTTTTTGCGGGTTGGTTTCACTCTTTCTAAAAAATTAGGCAACCATAGCAAGAGGTGACGGATGCCAATCCTCAGTTTCTTGCTTACTTTTCCGGAGGCCACTCCGGAGAAAGTAGAAAAATGGCACGAAATGAATTCGTAAAGGCTCGCGTTTCTCCTGAAGAGAAAGAGATCTATCAACAACTTTGCGAACAAGCTGGTTGTACGGAAGCTGAGTTGATTCGATCCGTACTGATTCATCGGGAAATCTCACTTGATGATCTCGATGACGAAATGCAAGTTCTTGATCGGAAGAAAAAGGCCCTCCATAAGCAACAGGAGGATTACAGGAGAGCACAGGCATCGCGTAAAACCGATGAACGTGGCGAGCCGATTTCTGAAAAAAGGAGTATTCCGTTCCAAGTAATGCTCACTGCTCCAGAAAAAAAGGCAATTGAGCAGCGTGCAGCGGCGCTCGGCATTTCTGCAAGCGAACTGGTTCGCCGCAGCGCAATTTACGGAAAGATCGAATCATTCAATTTTGACATCGCGGAAGTTGAAAAACTCCATCATGAGTTATTGAAGGAAGGAACAAACCTCAATCAGCTGATGTATTTTGTGAACGCCCAAGGGCTTCCCGCGTACAACGAGAAAGCTGTTTTCCGAACGCTTGAAAAGGTTTATCAAAATGCTCGAAAGGTCGACCGGTTCATCGAGAAATTAGAGAAGCGTTATCACGTCGACTATATTCCAAGCGATTATTTGGCAGATGAACCTGACAACAGAAATCTGTAAGTCGGAACGCAGCTGAATCAGTTTTGCAATTGAGTGCAATTACTCGTTTAGTTAATTCCAATATTTCAAAAAACGTCTTTCGGAAAAGGAAGGAAATGGTTTTATATATCTGAGGACGTTCAGCTATAACTACTCCGCAAAATCGAAAAGGGTCGAACCGAAGTGTCTGGCCGGACGCCAATTGTCTGGGAACTGCTTGGTTCGACCCTCTTCTACTTTACTTCCATGGCCACGCAGCGGTCTAGTGCTCCTTGACCGGATGCTTCTCGCCGAAACCACCGTCGATGCCGAAGCGGCACAGCCTGTCGATGGCACGAAGATGCTCGTCGATGGCGGTTGCGATCTGGGTGTCGACCTCGCTGTCGTGGTCGTTGAGACCGCGGACCGCCTCGTCGGCGGCCATGAAGGCCTTGATGGCCCGATTGAACTGAGCCTTGAAAGCATCGACCTTCTCAACAGCGGCGGCTCGTTGTGCCATCTCGTGCTCGAGCCGTTGAACGATTTCCTGTGTGTCGCTCATGCTATTCCTTTCCTCGCGGCGCATTTTATTTACTGTATCGCACCGCGCGGACACGATTCTCACCTAAGGTATGTCAGTGGCGTATGTTCACAAACCAGCAGGTAAACGGCTCAACAGGATTCGATTTACGAGGCGATTAGACCAAGGTTGGCGCGGATGCCCTGACCCACGGCAGCGCCGATTCCGGGAAGGCACGCCTGGGCTATGCCGACCTGAGTATCCTCTCGGCTTTTTCGATCGCGGCCGAGCGCAGGAACTCCGACTTCCGCATCCCGCACGCGGCGGCCGCCCTTTCGATGAGGTCGGCGCCCGTCTTTGGGCACTTGAAAGACAGGTTTGCGTTGGCCTCCACCTCGGAAAGCCTGGGGCGGCCAACGCGGAAGTTCACCAGGCTCCCCTCCCAGGAGCCGGATTCGTATTCCGCGCACTCGCGCTCGATGTCCTCGTCCGTGATCGCAGATCCGTTTGCAAGCCTGTACTCCATCAGTAACCTCTCCTTCTCGCGTTCTCGATCTCCCTCAGCGTCTTCTTGCTCGGCGGCGTCATGGCGTGGTAGACGAGCCACGCGCCGTCGGCCAGGAGGACCCCAACCATCTCGATGTACCGGCCATGCAGGTCGTAGCCCGTCCGCATCTCGCGCTCCCCGGGCATGCGGACGGCCGCGAAGCAGTAGCTCTCCCACGCCGCCTCGACATCACCGTCATCTAGCTCGGGGTGCCGCTCGTGAACTCTCTGGTGTATCCGGACCATGAGCCTCCAATCTTTACGATAATATTCTACTACTATTTGGTAGTAGAATATTAGGCATTCCAACATATTCCATTGGCCTTTCGTCCCAAAACGTATGCCTCTGGGCACTCGAAAATCGAACCCTCGATGCCGTGAACGTCGAGTGCCAAAACCCAGTGTCAAAACCTCCACGTCAATTCCCATGGGAAAATCAAATACGAGGCAGGAGGCTGAAATGACACGTTACGGATATGCTCGCGTGAGCACGAAAGACCAGAGGTTGGACCGCCAGATCGAGGCTCTGGTGAACGCTGGCGTGGCCTATGGCCATATCTACAAGGACAAGGTCACGGGTGCCCAGGACGGCGACCGGACGCAGCAGAAGCGCCTGTTCAAGAAGATGCGGGCGGGCGACGAGGTGGTGGTCGAATCCTGGGAGCGCTTGACCAGATCGACCAGGCAGCTGCTCAACTATGACCTTATGTTTCGAAACCTCGGCGTGAAGCTCACGTCCCTGAAACAGCCCGTGGATCTAGATACCGCATTCGGGCGCTTCGTGCTTGGCACCCATGCTTGCACCGCGGAACTTGAGCGAGATCTGATCAGGCAACGCCAGGCCGAGGGTATCGCCGTCAAACGGAGCCACGGCGGCAACGTGGGTGGCAGGCCTCGCACTGCCGGCGTCAAAGCCGATGCCGCAGTAAGGCTCTATCTTGGAGGAGAGACTCCTATTCCCGATATTTGCGCTGCGACTGGCGTCTCCAAATCAACGCTGTACCGCATCCTTCGTGAACGCGGATTGGTGGGCGTCAGGAAATAAGTCCGTCTGTCGTTTCGCGATTTGCCTAATAGGCCCGAGTGCGGCGGCGTTACTATATAAGGGTGCGGTATTTCTCTAACCGAAAACCTGCGTGAACGCATGACTTGAGACGCCTTTTAGAACTCACCGATCGCAGGAAAAAGACAACTCAACAGCGGCCGTGCATTGTTCCCAGCCATATGGCATGGCGGAGCCATGCCCGTTGTTGATTGGAGTGCCGCATCATGGCCGAAAACCAAGTCCAGTCCGAAAAGAAAATGACCAGTCTGAATGTCTCATCGGAGACCCGTGACGCCATAAAGGACATCAGCACGAGCCTTGGTCTCTCGCAGGCCGATACCGTCGCCCGCTTGGTCGACGGCTACCACCCTAACGCCACTCCCGGCGTGAAGGCTGCGCTCGACGCATCGGCCGTCCTCGATGAGGCGGTCGAGCGGGTCAAGCGCATCATCGTGGGCGCTGCCGAAGCTGCCGCGATGGAGGCTCGTGCTGCCCGCGAGGACGCCGACGCTGCCAAGAAAAGTACAATGGAACAGATTCAGGGCATCAAATCTAATTGCGTCGAGCAGGTCGCCGCCATCAAAGAGAAATTCGAGCTGGATACTGCGAGCTTGGAGATTGAGAACGATGAGCTCCACGCCACCGTCGCCGATTACCTCTCGCAGCTCAAGAAGCTCGATTCCGAGAACAATCAGCTCTTGGCAGAATCAGCCGCAAAAGACGATCGAATTGAAAGCATGAGGGGCGCGGTCGACGCCGCGGCCAAGGCTCAGGCCGATCTCAACGTCTCCCTCCTCGCCCAGCGTGACCTGATGGCCGAGGTCGCCGCCCTCAAGGACCGCCTCGCCGCCTCCGAGCAGCGGGCGGCCGTGGCCGAGGCCAAGGTCGAGGTCATGGCCCAGGCGAGGGGCGAGTAGATATGTCCGACAAGCTAAGGCCGTCTCGCCGTGAGTTGATAACGGCAGGGCTAGTCGTCTTTTTGGTCACGGCACTTGTCTGGACTGTCATTGATGGTGCCGGCGCAAATGCGCTCACCATCAGCGGTGTCATCACCCGTCAAAATGCCGTCTGGGCTTCGCTTGCAGCAGTTTCAGTGGTCATGCTCATTGGGGCTTGGCTGTTTGGCTGATGGCATTCAAAAACAATTAAGTTTGGAGTAGTCGATGGAACATCTCTCTGTTAAAAAGGCAATCAACCTAGCTCGGAACTTTGGGGCTGCTGGTGTTCTGGCAGCCGCCCTAGTTATGACCTCTGGGTGCAGCCAGGCAGACGATCGTCAGACGGCAGTTCAGGTCGCTGATTCTGATAACGCGCAGGAAGACGGGGTTTACGGCAAGATGGAGTATTCAGTCACCGGCGTCGAGGTGCATGATTCCTCGGCTGGCGATGGCGGGAAGGTTGCCGTTGTTCGCTGGCACACCATTAACAACCGATCGGCAGATTCATGCGCTGTTGGTAGCTACATCACGGCTTATCAAAATAAGCAGATGCTATCTCGCGGGTTTGCCGCCGATTTGCAGGAAGACCGCTTCTCTTCGCAAGGGCTTGCGCCGGGAGGCGAATGCGACGGTGTGTCGATTTTTGACCTCAACGGCATGTCTCCCATCGAAGTGAAAGTCGACGGGATGGGCGCCGGGTCAAACTCCATCGACCAGACCTTTGAATTGGAGTAGGCCGCAAAGCGTCTAATTTCTAGAAACCTTCTAGAGCATTTCTAGAGGGTTTCTAGAGCCGGGCGCAGCATTTTCGATCGGCACGATGTCTCGGTAGATAAGGCGGTGCCTGTCGTCGCGCCATTCGTCGCCGTGGTAGTGGCCGAAGAACCAGGCGCGGTAGCCGAGCTGCCCGTCGAGCTCGGCAAGGAATCGTTGCAGCTGGTCGTCCAGATACTCGCGTTCGCGCTCCCGGCACAGCTTCTCTGCCAGGTCGGCAGGAGCCTCGTGAGTCACCACGTAGTCGACCTTCCAGCCCACGCGGTCGAGCGAGGTGCGGCATTGCCACATCTCTTCCTCGCTCGGCATCTCCTCGGGCCACCAGCTCCTCCCCTCCTTGCGATACTGCCTGTCGTTGCTCGTGGCGCCGCCCATGGCAAGGACTGTGAGCCCGTCGATATCGAACACCTCTCCGCGCATCAGGTGCAGCACGTGCGGTCGCGCCTCATGGACGAGCCCGCCGTTCCACTCCCGCACCGACAGCTCAGCCAGGGCGTGGTGGTTCTCATGATTGCCGTCCACGAAACACGTGGTCCACGGCTTCGACTCGAACCAGTCAAGCCAGTATTTCTCGGCGTTGGATCCATCCCAGACAAAGCCGAAGTCGCCGGCCACGATTACCACGTCATCGCGCGTCAGAGTCCGGCCCAGCGGCCAATTCTTGAAGGCAAACCGGCTGGACCCGTGCTCGGCCCTGCCGTGCACGTCGCCCGTCACATAGATAGCCATCAGTACGCACCCCACGGCAGGAGTTTGTCCCCGAGCCTCACGATCCGGTCATACAGCACCGTGTGCCGTTCGTCCGGATTGCCGTCTCGGTGAAAATGTCCGTAATACCAGCGCTTGTAGTCCAGACGATCCTCGAGCTCGTCGAGGAATCCGGTCAGCCGGTCCACATCCGGTCGTTCCCAGCCTGGGTCCGGGTAGAGCGTCGGCGAGAGCATGCGCGTCGAGCAGGTATGGGTGATGACGCAGTCGACCTTCCAGGCGACCTCGTCGAGCCTTGCCCGTGCGGCATCGAAATCGCGCTCGTCCGGCAGCTCCTGCGGCCACCACGAGCTGTACGGGATGCGGTACGCCCTGTCGACGCTCGTCGCCCCGCCCATGATGAAGACCGTCTTCCCGTCGAGCTCGAAGACCTCCCCGCGCATGAGGCGGCGGATGGACGAAGTATCCGACAGGCGCTGCGTCAGCCCGCCGTGCCACGGCTCCATGGGGCGCTCCGCCCAGTGGTCGAAGCGCTCGTGGTTGCCGTCGACGAAGAGAACCGTGTAGGGGCGCGACTCCATCCAGGCGATATCGGCGCATTCCTCGGCAGAGAAGTCCCACGGAAAGCCAAAGTCGCCGGCGATGATCAGATAGTCGTCGCTGCCAAGGCTATCCCCAAGCTCCCAGTCGCGGAGCTTTTGCATGTCGAGCCCACCGTGGATGTCGCCTGTCACATAGACCGTCATCGGATCGCCTCTTTCCGCTTGTAAGCCGCCAGCTCGCGTTCGACCTGCCTGTCACCGGTCTCGTTGACCCACCAGGGCCATTTCACCCGGCCGCACGGCTCGTCGACCCCGGCGAACCATTCCCTCAGCCCGTCGAGGCTCACCGGGGAGTGCCCGTTGGCGTCGCAGCCCACGTCGTAGCGCAGGAGCCCCTGCTTGCGGTTGAACTCGTTGTACGCGCCGCCGCTGCTGTGGATGTGCCCGTGGAGGTGCCACGATCCATGGCTCATGCCCTGCCAGTCGGCCATGGGGTAATGGCACAGGACGATCTTCTGCCCGTCGATCTTGAGCACGCAGATCGGCGGTTCCACGGTGAACGCGCCCGCGACCGGCGGCTGGGTCCAGTCCTTGTCGTGGTTTCCCGGGACGAGGTGGATGCGCTTGCAGGCGATCCGCTTACGCAGCCCGTATGCGTCCTGGGCGGTCATCTTGAATGAGAAATCCCCCAGGATGTAGAGCTCGTCATCCACGGCGACCCTGCCGTTGATGTTGTCGACGATGGCATCGTTCATCTGCCAAATCGTCTCCCACGGCCGGTCCGTGAACTTCAGGACGTTCTCGTGCCCGAAGTGCGTGTCACTGGTGAACCAGATCATTCCATTGTCCCCTTGTCGCTAAATACCGTTCTCCTTTGCGCAATTGAGGAGACGTATTTTGAGCGACATGAGGCGTTCGAACCTCATGTTCTGTGCTCCAATCTGCCGGATTGTTCCAGCTAAAACTTTAAAACCTCGTGCGGGCAGAAAACCGTGTCCCGTTTGTGGGGTCATAGTATAGGCACTGTTAGAACTAATAGCCCAAATCCGTTGCCAACTAGCCACTATTGGCAACTATTAGGCCTTTTAGACAGCCGAACTGACTAATAGCCGCTATTTGTTAGGCCGTTTTGCAACCACGAGCGCTGCCGTGGATTCTTGATACGGCGCATCGACAACAGCAATGTCAAGCGGGTAGAATGGTGCCGACGGCAGCCCAAGTTGTAGTGAGCTGGGCAGAGCCGTTGCTTAATGAAGTTGGGTCATCGTCTTAGCGACGGTGGCCTTCTTTTTGGGCTTCGAGCCCTGCTTGAGCGCCTTGGAAAGGCCGACAAGGGCCGTGAGGAGCGAGACCATAGCAGTCAGGAGCTTCACGGACTCAGTGAAATCGGTCATGGGCATCACCTCCCATCGGATGGAGGGCTCTGCCCGGCACAAGGGCTGCCGACAGCGCTGCTGATTCTAGCAGAGCGTCATTCCTCTTCGATCAATCCGTGCTCCACTCCCTCGCCGGAATCCAGTCCGTAATCCGTGGGTCATTTTCCTTTGTTTTGCGAGACTGGTTGATAACAAGCAGGTGGAATAAACATGGAGCCCGACATCTCTCGCGCAATCGGCGCGCGGCAAGGGTAGGGCCCATCTCATATGTTGTCAACACTAGCGGTGAACCTGAGCGCCGGGGCACATTCTTTGTTGGATGAAACCGGCATAGCAGCTAGCGGAAGGTATCATCGAAGGAGTGTGCTGGAAAGCACCCATCTCCTTAACTGTTAGAAATGCAAATTAATAATCTATGTGGTCAATATAATGCCGTTGAACCCGCATATCGATACCGCTCAGCCATTCGCCTCGCCCCCCGTCGCACGTATCTTCATCCGGTCTGTTACTTTTAATCTAACAATTCTTTGAGGAACGTAGGTGCTCCTAAATGTACTGTCGACTTCTTCTCAAACTAATCCTAAGAGACAGGGCCGTATGGATTTGTACGCTCGTTCTCGCTGCGGCCTTTTCCGTCCCCATTGCGTTCAATTCACCCATTTACGGCCCCTTCTTTATGAAACAGGGCATGCAGGGCTTTGTCGACGCATTCAATACGCGCGCGCCCCAGGCCAGCGGCACAGACCTATCGCCAGAGCAGCAAGCTGACGCGGAGCTTGCAAGATACGCGAACGCCGCCCTTGCCGCTCAAACCGACGCCGCCTTTCTCGATTCTGCCGAGAGCTACTACGCGCTCATGGACGAAGGCTTCCAATCCGGGTCCATCGTGGGAGACCGAGAGACCAATGACGCAGACCTCGCATATTGCCGCGCTCTGAGCAGCTCCGGCATCACGGATATCCCGGCCTCCGCAAACGACCTGCCGTTCCTTTCCTTCCTGCCTTACGCCATTGCCATGGTGCCGTCTTTCCTTCCCTTCATTCCCTTCCTTCTCTCGTCGATACTCCTGCTCGGGGCCACAAGGCCTGCGACCCTGGCGGCGAAGGCGCCCGTGCCCAAATTCCGGCGCCTTATCCAGACCGTGTTTTCGATAATCGCCGCGGGGACCGCGATGCTCCTCGCCGGTCTTGCACCCGGGGGCATTTACGCCTTGGCCCTAAACGGCTTCGGGCAAATTGGGTACCCGATCGCCTTCTTCCATGACGGCGCGCTTACCACCACGACCGCGGGAAACGTCTTCACAGCCCTGCTTCTCGCGCTGCTTGCGGGCGGAACCTTGATATCCGTTTGTTCCGTCGTCCTATCGACCGCAACGAGGCGCGTCCTCGCGGGCCCCCTTACCTCCGCGCTGCTTGTCGCGGCCCCGGTGTTCCCGTTACTGTCCGATTCGGCACTGGAGCATAACGCCGCGCTCAATCTCCTGCCGCTGGCCGTATTCTCGCCTATCGAGGCAACGGGTTACGTGGGATGCTTCCCGACAGAATTCATTGGCTCCGGTTCAAGCGGTGCATCGATGCTTGCCGTGGCCCTGATATACGTCGCGGTCTTTTTTACGGTCGGCGCCGTTGCGACACGTTCCCCCAAACAGCCTGGACCCGCGAAAAAGCACCATGGGCTCGAGCTTCTGGACGCGAGCGTGGGATACGGGAGCACGACGATACTTTCAATCGGGTCGCTTTTCCTGAGCCCGGGAACGGCGGCGGGCCTCGTTGCTCCCAACGGCTCGGGGAAAACCACCCTTCTTGAAGCGCTGTCGGGCCAATTTCCCGCCCGCATCCGCTCGGGAAGCCTGGCGGCAGACGGAATCTGCCAACGTCGATCAGCCGAATTTGCAGAACTCGTCTACCTGAGCTCTTCGGGCGGCACGGATCTCTACCCCACGCTATCGGCCATCGAGCACCTTGCTTTCGTTAGGGAGGCGTGGAAATCGGCCGCCGACATCGACTCGCTCTGCGACTCCCTCGGAATCTCCCCATATCTCGACAAGCCGACCCGTAAACTCTCGACAGGAATGAAGCAGCAGGTAAAGCTTGCCATGGCGATATCGACCGATTGCCCGTACTTCATCCTCGATGAACCGCTGAACGGCCTCGATCCGGGAAAGCGGAAAACCTCCTGCGACGCGATGCGCAGCGAGGTGGCGCGGGGACGCAGCGTGCTCATTTCAAGCCATCTGCTCGACGACCTGGCAGACCTTACCAACTCGTTCTACTTCATCGAGGCCGGCACGCTCGTGGAAAAGATCGAGTCGTCCTCGCAGACGCTCAAACAGGAATACCTCGATACATACGAAGGAGGTGAATGACATGATAGGCAAGAGCTATGCAAAGATAGCGATTGTTGGCTTTGTACTTTGTCTTGCAATGGTGCTATGTGCATCATTTGCGAGGTATAGGTCCGAGCAGTCGTTCATCGATGGCGCTGATAATGGGTTTGGCATAGACGGGATGTATGTCAGCGATGGCGCGACCGGGCCGTCTATGGCGATTCTCGCAGGCGAAGACATGGAATGGCAAATCTGTAATGGCGATGGCTCTTGCATGAGTGGTCGTTTGGCCGCAACGAGCGATCCGAATTCGTTTGATCTTCTCGACAATGATGGAGTGGATTGCGGTTCGGTTCACCTGTCATATGCATCGCGAGACGGGATGGACGGCGTTCTCTACGTCTCCCACAAGACTGGCGATTTCAAGATGCGTAGGACTAACCGAGTGCCGGCTTTTATCGAGGAGTGAGAGTTCCCGGCGGCCTGCCGATCAGGCCGCCGGGGTATCGAATCCCGCATTCACCCGTACACACACGGATGAATGCGGGAAGTGTCCGGATGAAGTTGATAATCAAGGAAACAAAGCCGTTCTGCCTGGGACGGCTTTGGCCTGGACTTTAACTACAACATCGCAATCGACACTTATCAGCTCGCGCAACGCGCATGGCCAAATCTCGGACGCTGGTGCATGGAGGACCTTCGAGATTTACTGGACATCCAAAACGACGACGCACACCGCGTGCTCGCCGACTGCGAAGACGAGATGGCTGTCTATAATGCGATCAGAAACGGCGTGAAGTCCGGAGAGCTTTCTGTGGAACCGCTGCGCCGTCGCGCGAGCCGACCGGGCAACCCGGGCAATCTGGTCCCGGCTCCCACGGTCGTATTCCTACGATATCGCCCCTAGATCACCAATGTGTCAGATAAAGAATGAGGCAATGGCTATGACCACGCCTACGGCAGATGCAGCGACTGCGCCTTTTTTCCTCTCCTTTAGTCCGACGAATAGGGTTGCCGTAAAGTAAAGGGCGGAAATGCAGGCTATGGCAAGCGAAACGAGTTCCTTGGACGGTTTCAGCAAAAGGTCGCTAGCAAAGAGTAATGCAAGCAGGGCAAAGCCGATTGTGTTCAAGTATCTCGATTGATTTTGCGACAACATGGCAACTTCCTTTCAGAACATGCAAATGAAAAGTCGGTACGATGTCATTGCGGTTGCAAAAAAGCCGCCGCTAGGACCGGTTGTCACGAGACCGGCGATAACTTCAGTGGTGCCAACAAGCTAGAGATCGCGCAGGCAAGCCTCCTCCTTCGCGTTCAGCTTGACCTTGTGAGGGACGGGGCGGTTATTTGCAGATCCGTGAGAATCGCACCACGCCTTGGAATATGAATCCGTGCAGCGTCCGCGCTCAAAAAGGGATATATCGTAATTTTCGTCGTAGTTGTCTCCGACGTAGATCTCGCTGCTCTCGGCGGGAGATCTCTCGTCGGCATAGGCTGCCGCAACGGGCACAAATGGTGTCATGACAAGGGAGAGGCAAAGAGCTGCTGAGACGATGGAGGGCAGGCATTTCTTCATGGCTGGCTCCTTAATCTGGCCTTTGATAGTTACTCGATGTCGCCTCCTTCCGCTTTATATCCGTTGTATTCGGCGTATTTCTTTAATAAGGCAAGAGGTTCTTCCTCTCCTTCGGATAAGCCGATGATGTTTCCTTGATCATCCAGTATGAATACGGACGGAATATGCTCAAGTTCATGTTGGTCATACACGGCCTTATCTTAATCTATGTATATGGGAAAGTCTCCTTCATGGACTGAGGCTTCTTCAATCGTGCTGTCCTCGGAAACAGTGAAAACGTTCTTCCTCAAGGCTGCGAAATTATCAAGTTGTTGCATATCCTCTATGAGAGATTCGCAGTGCTGACACCACGATGTCCAGAACATCAAGATGTTTTCCTCATTAGTTTTTAGCTTGTCAAAATAATTGACGTTTCGGCCGAGGCTGAAATCTTGGCCCTTTTTAATGGACAAAGATGAGGGATAAGCATCGTGTTGCGGTTTGATATTGATGCCGATTAAGGCGGCGAAACACGTCAGAGTCGACAAAGTCAGTAAGGCGATAACGCATTTTCTCAGTTTCCAGCTCATGACAGATCCCTATCTCATGGTGAAACGCATACGTTTTGGAACACGAGTGAAATCGGCACCCGGTCTGTAGACAAGATGCGCACCTTGTTCGAAAGCCGGACTTTGCTTAGGATCGAGTGCTCGGATTGGAACGTCCCCAACGTTATATGAGGATTTCAAGATGGGCGGAATAGTCCGCTCTGCAGCTGATACTGTGGTATTGCTGGGGTTCGAGTATTAGCCCGACCCACATGCGATACCTGATTTCTAATCACCAATTTAGAGGCAAAAACTGACTCGCAATGGCGCCTTATAGCTTCGGAAGTTCCTCGTCTATCGTAGATAGGACCGGATTGTCGGAAACGCTGGTTTGAAGCCGCTTGTCCGGCAGCGCCGCCACAATCATCGCGGCACTCGCGGGGGTCGCGAAAACGATTATGAAAGTCAGTTTTAGCCTCTGGTCCTCATATCCCTTGTCCATTGCCGCTTTGACAATAAGCTGGTTTGAAAAATAGCAAGCTACGCCATAGCAAACGATTAAGGCCAATACGATAAACCACATGTGTATTACCTCTCTATTCGAAGGCTCATCTATGCGCAAAGCGATCGGATGCCGTCAATAAAAGCCAATGTCTAGTTATAAGGGGTATGGAATTCAGCCGAAGCCAACGTCTCCCCTGTCACGGGATCGAATAGCGTGACCCTGTGGTCATAGACATTCGAGCCAGTGTTGCGGAGCCATATAGTATTCCACCCGCGTTCGAAGTCCATTGTGTAGTCGGTGGGATTTCTTTGAGAATAGTCTTCTTTTACTATGCCGTCGACACCCCATGTGTGCTCCTCCAAGACGCGAACTTTCACCTTGTCCTGAGTTCGGTCTCCGCCGTCGACGAAGGCATGGACGTAGGGGCGTCCCATAGACTTCGATGCAATCTCGGTCAAAGATGTTGTGGTGTCGTCTATGCTGGTGTTCACGATAATCTTCGCGCTCACCCTATATAGTTCCGAACGCAGCTCGGCAGCATCGCCATAGCCCGCCTCGGCGAGTTCGTCTAGATATTCCTTCGTCAGGGCGTCGCTGCTGTCACAGTGGTCCTTCACGTACTTATATTCCGCGTCCTGGGCATCGGTGATGCTGTCGGCCTTCTTGTACCACTGGACGGCGAGCTCCAGATCGCCGTTTTTCTCAAGGTTTTCTGCGAAGGAGAATGCCGATTTCACCTCCATCCTCGCCGAATCGCCGTATGGGGCAATCGCCCTGAATTCGACATACGCCTTTCTGAAGTGACCGTCTTCGTAAAGCGAAGTGGCCTCCCTATACCTCGTCTCGTTTTGCAAGTCACCGATAGCATTGATCACTAGCGGGCGACCCACCGTTAGGAAGAAGATGAAAAGTACGGCGAAGACTGCGGCGACGCCTAACAGCCTCCTCCGTCTCTTTTCCGATTTTGGCTCTATCGCGGCCAACTTTTCCGAGCATTCCTCAGCACGCTCCTTGGCGTCCTTCCATCCAAGTACGCTCTCGAAAAGTCTTCGAGCTTCCCTCAGATTTTCAATATTCTCCCCGCCTGAAACTAGCGCGTCGGCTTTGTTGTATACGGATTGAGACCATTTGTCCGCCGATGCACACAGGGATTCTTCATCCTGTAAATCCGATAGAAGATCTTTATAACACTCGCACTCGCGACAGGTCTCCCGCCAGACGTTTATACAGCCGCATGCACACACCCACCATCCATGATGGAACTGCGCCTTGCCGCCGGCAATCCGCTTGTCGGCATGCAGCTCCTTTAGCTGGCGGTCCCTCTCGGTCATCGCCTTCTCGCTCATCGAAAGCAGTTCGCGCTCGGGCGCTTCGGCAGGCTCTCCGGTCGAGTGCCACTTCCCTTGCTGGGAGTCGATCTGAAGCAGCTTGATGAATGCAGACTCGACGTCTCCCCTCGGCAGCGCCGTCGCCTTAAGGGCTCCCTGCTCGCATTGCGGTAGGTCGAAATCCAATTCCGAAAAGGGGACATCGCCTGTGGACCCATCGATATAGTCGATACTGGCGACACCGGAGATGGAGTTCAGGATATCCGCTGAGAGATTCTCGATCTTTATCTGCAGATATGCCGCAGAGGTGTCGACGTTTCTCGCGACCTGGACGACCGTTACCATCGCCGGGCATCCGGGTTCCCATTTCAGCAGGCTCGAATCCCCAGACCCGTCATCCCTGAAGACCACTTTATAGTTACCCAATCACCTTACCTCCTGTATTCGCGGCTTTTGGAACGGCTTGAGTTACAAGACTGATCCCATCAGCTTTCCAACTCAATTATACTTACGCTACCTGCGAATTTGTTGAGCAACAAATTCGGATATGCGAGTGGTCGGTTAAGCCGCGTAGGCGTTGAGCTAATTACTCTTTGCCGCTGCGGCAAGACCAGCGCAACCTTTTGGAATAGCCCTACGCTCGGCAATGTATCTACAAACCCTGAGCGAAGGGAGTGTCGCATATGTATGCAGCGGCAATTAACCTTCGGGGGGGGGGTATCTCCTAGGAATACTCGCCTCCGAGGTCAATCGATTATCGAGTACGTACTGATCATCGCCGTCATCGGCCTAGTGATCGTGTTCGCCGGACCTGGCGTGGCCGGTGCCATCCGCAACCAGTTCAACCTGGTCGGCAACACGGTGGACAATGGGACGACCGGCGGCATCGAGGGCGGCGGCGCGTCCGGCGGAGGCTCCACAGGCGCCGATTCCGCGACCGTCCAGGCGGCGGTGGCCAAGGACGCGAAGGACTGGACCCTCGATGAGCAGAAGGCCGTGGCCGAGGATATCGCCGCCAAGGGCGAGGCCTCGCCGGCGTACGCCAAGGCCAAGGCTGCCATGGACGCGAATACGAAATGGTCGATTAAGCTTACGAATGGCAAGACGCTCGAATACCGCATCATCGGTATCAACCATGACGACCTCGCCGACGGTAGCGGCAAGGCGGGGCTGACGTTTGAGACGACCAACGATGTCCTATACAAACACATCTGGAACGACACAAAGACCAATGTCGGCGGTTGGAGGTCCTCTATGCTCCGCGCCCGCCTGAACTCCGGTGACCTCTGGGCGCTCCTGCCGGCCGAGCTCCAGTCCAAGGCGAAGGCCGTCACGAAGATGACGGACAACGAGGGCGGCGGTAGCGCCGGCACTCCGACGGCAACGAATGACAAGGTCTTCATCCTCTTGACGAGCGAGATTTACGGAGACCTCCAGTCTGACGACGCCCAGTACGAGTACTATGCGACGTCGAGGTATTCTGGACCTGAGATTGTGTGCTATTTCAGCACTCGTTCCGTGTCTCCGAGTGACTCAACGGACTTTATCTATGTTGACCCTTTCGGTCGCTGGAGCAGCGGTAGTGCCAACAGTGCCGGCAACGTGTTTCCCGCTTGGTGCTTCTAGATTTTCTAGTGCAAGGCCCGCGCGACTCCGCGCGGGCCTATCTTTTGGCAACCTAACGGACGGATTGAGGTTCGTGCCATAAGGTAATCAGGTTGAAGAGAAATGGGGTCATACAGCGGCCCTCAGAGCGCCTGCCGCACTCCCCCGCCATTGCCCCTGCGGCGTCCTCGTACAGAGCCCGTCCCGCTTGCCGTTTCGTTGCAGCAGCCCACTTGTCCACCGATCAAGTGAACGACTGGTATAAATACAGCGACACGCTTGTTCGTTACAGTCGCTATATCTATGTAAATCGCCGCGATAAATACAGCCCGTACTCGGCTGTATACCAGCTGCGCGTATGTAGATTTATATCGCGTTAATAAATCGGCTCAAGCGCATGCAAAACGCGCAAGTAGCCTCAAAAGGCGAATATCGCGCAAGTAGATTTTTGGCACCCTGTTGCTTAATCAAAATTAAGCAATTGCTTAAAACAAAAAAGGTCAGGCACAAGGTGCCTGACCTGCAAACTTCTGGTCGGGACGACTGGATTCGAACCAGCGACCCCTTGACCCCCAGTCAAGTGCGCTACCAAGCTGCGCCACGTCCCGAAGCTTTTGTTTGTTGCTCTGCTCTCGCTCGCAACAGGGAGTATATTAACCCGAAACTTTGCCCTTGTGCAAGAACTTTTTTAAATATTTTGAAGCAAGTCCAAAATTGTAGCTGCGAGCTGGGGTTTTGTTAGTACGGGAAGTTCTTGCGTACCCGCCGTGCTCACGATCCAGGCCTTGTTGGTATCGGTTCCGAAACCCGAATCGGCGCGCGAGACATCGTTGGCGATAATGACATCGCAACCCTTGCGCGCGAGCTTGCGCTGCGCGTACTCCACGACGTTATCGGTCTCGGCCGCAAAGCCGATCACACACCGCTCTCCCTTTTGGCGCGAAAGCTTGGCCAAGATATCGACCGTCTCGACCAGTTCGATGCGATCCAAGCGCTCGTTGGCCTTTTTGAGCTTATGGTCGGCAGGGGCTGCGGGGGTGTAGTCGGCGACGGCGGCCGCACAAATGGCCGCATCGGCCGTCTGAAAGGCATCCAGCGCCGCCTGCAGCATCTCTGCGGCGGTCTGCACGCGCACACACTCCACGCCGCGGGGAACGTCGAGCGATGTCGGTCCCAGCACAAGCTTGACCGCAGCGCCGCGGCGAGCAGCCTCCCCCGCCAGGGCGATGCCCATCTTGCCTGACGACCGGTTGCCAATGAAGCGTACGGGGTCGATCGGTTCGTGCGTGGGACCGGCGGTGATCACGATGCGCTTGCCCGCAAGGTCCTGGGGCACGGGGCTGAGCACCTCGCAGATGGCCTCAACGATGTCCTCGGGCTCGCTCATGCGTCCTGTGTCCACGTCACCGCAGGCAAGGTAGCCGCTGCCGGGCCCCACCACATGGACGCCACGGTCGCGCAGCGTGGCCATGTTGGCCTGCGTCGCCGGCGCCTTCCACATGCCGTTGTTCATGGCAGGGGCGATCACGATGGGGCGCGGCGTGGCAAGCAGCGTGGTGGAGATGAGGTCATCGGCGATACCGTTTGCCATCTTGGCGATGATATTGGCCGTCGCGGGCGCCACGACAACCAGATCGGGCTCCTGCGCCAGCGAAATGTGGTGGATGGGGTCGGAGGGGTCGTCGAATAGGCCCACGGCAACGGGCTCGTTGGTGAGCGCGCGGAAGGTGAGCGGGCCCACAAACTCGGTGGCATGCTCGCTCATTACGACCTTGACGCGCGCGCCGCGCTTTTGCAGCAGGCGCACGATATTGCACGACTTATAGGCGGCGATCCCGCCGGTAATACCCAGCAGGATCGTTTTTCCCTCAAGTTGCATTGAATTATTGGGTGCCGCCGTCATCATTTAAGCTTCCTTGCTGGGAAGCACCAGCAGGCGGTGGCAATACGGGCAGTGCGCGATCTCGCTACCGTCGTGGTTGAGGTCGCTCATGGACGATGCCTGCAGCGCGGTGTGGCAGATGGTGGGAATATTGCCCTTGATGGTCTCGACGGCCAGGCCGCGGAACTGCTTGAGCAGGCGCTCGTAGTCGGTGAGCACGTCGGTCGGCAGCGTGGCGGCAAGCGCGGTGCGCTCCTTGGTGGCGGCATCAATCTGGGCCTGGAGGTCGGCGGCCTTGGCGCGGGCGGCTTTGGTATCGGCCTTTACGCCCTCCTCGAACTTGGCGATGATGGCCTGCGCGCGAGCCTCGCGGTCGAGCGCCTCCTTGTGGGCGATGACGACGTCCTTGCGGGTGTGCTCGATCTTGTCTAGGCGCTTAGCCAGGGTGGCGAGCTCGTTCTCCAGGTCCTGAACCTCGCGGTAGTCAGAGCCGTCAACGTGGCGCTTCTTGGCGGCCTCGATGGCGTTATTGGTCTGGATTTCGGTGGTGTTGAGATCATCGAGCTCAATGTCCAGGTCCTTGCGCTGGGCGTAGAGCTTAGTCATCTCGGCCTTGAGCTTAACGTAGGTCTTGCGCTTGGAAGCGAGCTCCTTGAGCTCCGGCATATTGGCAAGTTCGCTCTTGTTGCGGGCGAGCTCCAAATCGATCTGTTGCAGCTTGAGTAGCGTAGCGCCGGCGCTCATAAGTTCTCTCCTTTTGTCACAGTCCACCATTGGCAAGGGTTCAATATTTTAATCGCATGACGGGGGTCGACCCCGGCGTCAACCGCAGAGTTCATCAAGATATCAACGAACGGCTCCTCGGAGCGGTCGTGGCCGAGCAAAATCACCGGCAGACCGCGCAAGGCTAGGTCTTGCGCCACGTGGTAGCCCGCCTCGCCCGTCACGATGACATCCGCACCGGCGGCGATGGCAAGCTCACCAAAGTCGCCGAGGGACCCGCCCAAAATGGCGACGGTGCGGCACGGGTGATCGGCCTCGCCCCACACGCGTGGATCGCTCCCAAATGCCGTGGCGGCGCGAGTGGCAAGGTCGCGCAGGCTGTAAGGGTCGTTGAGCGTCGCGAGTGCGCCCAGGCCGCAGGCCTCGGGGTCGTACACGTGCTCCAGCGAGCTTGCGGGCGCGGCGTCCAACAGATTACTTAGACAGATACGTGCCTCATGCGAGCGGTCCAGGTTGGTGTGGAGCGAGATAATGCTCACCCCACAACGGGCCGCCTCGTAGAGCGCCGCGCTGCACTGGGGGCGCGTCGCGCTGTGTGGACAAAATGCCTCGGGTGCCTTGATGTAGACGGGATGATGCGTGAGCAACACATTAGCTCCGGCTTCCAAGGCGCGCTGCACGTTGTCCCTGGTGGCATCGAGCGCGCAGGCAACGCCGCGGATCTCGTCGTCGGGGTCGCCGACGGATAAGCCTACGTGGTCCCAAGGTTCGGCGTCCGTCATAGGATAGCGTGCAAGCAGGGCGCGCTCGAGTTCGGCGACGGTCATGCGGCACCTACGATCGAGAGCAGCGTCTGGGCAAAGTCGTCCAGATCGGCCGGATTCACGCGGTCATCGAAGGAGATGCGCAGTGCGCCCAGCGCCTGCTCGCGACCGATGCCCATCGCGCTCAAAACGTGGCTGGGGTCCATGCTGCCGCTCGAGCATGCCGAGCCTGCCGATACCTCAAAACCGGCGGCGTCGAGCTTGATGATAAGCTCCTCGGAGTCCATGCCGTCAATGTAGATTGATACCATGCCGGGCAGACGGTCTGCATGTGCGTAGTCGCCCATGGTGGCGTGAATGCGCGGATGGGTCGTAAGCGTGGCGTAGAGCTTGTCGGAAAGGGCTTGCAGCTTCTCGCGCTCCTGGGCCACATGGGGTGCCAGCGTGCGGGCGGCAGCGGCAAAGGCCAGCTGCGTACGCAGGTCCTGCGTGCCGGCGCGACGGCCGGCTTCCTGTCCACCGCCAAAGATGCGGGGGCGCAGCGGCGTGCGGTTCTTAAGGTAGAGCGCGCCGGATGCCACAGGGCCGCCGATCTTATGCGCGGCAACGGTCATAGCATCGACGCCCAGCTCGGTGACATCGAGCGGAATATGCAAGTAGCCCTGGATGGCATCGGTGTGGAACAGGGCGCCCACGGTATGCGCGGCGGCGGCCAGCTCGCGGATGGGCTGCACCACGCCGGTCTCGTTATTGGCGGCCATGATACTTACGAGCGCGACATCGTCTCCGAGCAAGTCACTCAGCGCGACAGGCTCAATGTAGCCCGCACGGCAGGGCTGCACCAGGTCGACGGTAAAGCCGACGGCACGCAGCAACGGCAGGTTGTCCAGGATCGAATCGTGCTCGATGGCAGATACGATCACGCGGTTACGCTTGCGGTCGCGCTGGCGAGCGCCCTCGGCAAGACCGAGGAGCGCCAGCTGATTGGCCTCGGTGCCGCCGTTGGTCAGGACAATCTCGGACGGGCGGACGCGCGCGCCAAAGCTGCGGGCGATCTCGCGGCGAGCAACCTCCAGACGCGCGGCGGCCTTGCGGCCGAGCGAGTGCAGCGAGTTGGGGTTGACGCCCGCAAGCTCGCTATCGTCGTACTCGCTCTGCGCAAGACGCGCCTCGGCGCGCATGGGCGTCGAGGCGGCATAGTCAAGATTCACGGGTATGCGGTTTTGACCTGCGGTCATAAGGGTTTATGCCTCCTGTGCGGCCTCGTTGCCCAGCTTCTGCAGCAGAGCAACCTCGGCAGCAGGATCTTCGGACTTAAATACGGCGGAACCGGCCACCAGGACATCGGCGCCGGCCTTGACGACCTCGGCGATGTTCTTGGAAGAGATGCCGCCGTCGACCTCGATCATGGGCGACACGCCGTGGCGCTCGCACATGGCCTTGAGCTCGTGGAGCTTAGCGATGGTGCTCGGGATAAAGCTCTGGCCGCCAAAGCCCGGGTTCACACTCATCAGCAGCACGATATCGACGACCTCGATGATGCTCTCGAGCACGCAGACAGGCGTTGCGGGGTTGAGCACCACGCCGGCCTTGACGCCGCGCTGCTGCAGGTGCGTGAGCGTGCGGTGCAGATGCGTGGAGGCCTCGTAGTGCACGGTGATCATATCGGCGCCGGCGTCGGCGTACCAATCGACCGTCTCGTCGGGATTCGACACCATGAGGTGAGCGTCGACCGGCACGTCGGTGGAGCGCTTGACGGCCTTGAGGATATCAACGCCAAAGGTGAGATTGCCAGTAAAGTGACCGTCCATCACGTCGAAGTGCACAAAGTCAGCACCGGCGATCTTGTCGAGGTCACCCTTAAGGTTGGCCATATCGGCCGAAAGGACGGACGGAGCGATTTTAATGGAACCCATGGTAGTAGCCTTTCTGCACTAGTCGTTGAGTCCGTAGAACTCTTGCGATGGGACGCGGTCGGTGAGAATTTCGAGTGCCCTATCTAAAGTAACACCGTTGTAGAGCGTTTGCTCCACGGCAAAGGTGAGCGGAATGTCTACGCCCAGTGAACGGGCGAGCTCGCTGACGCTGCGGGCCGCAACGGCGCCCTCGACCACCATGTGCGTGCGTGCCTGGTACTCGTCGAGCGACACGCCGTGGGCAAATTCGTAGCCAAAGGTGCGGTTGCGCGAATGCTCCGAAGTACAGGTGGCGATGAGGTCGCCCATGCCGGCAAGGCCCATGCAAGTCATGGCCTGCCCGCCGCGCGCATGCACCAGACGGCTGATCTCGGCCAGGCCGCGCGTCATGATAAGGGCGAGCGTATTGTCGCCCGCACCGGTGCCGGCGGAGATGCCACATACGATGGCGATGACGTTTTTCATGGCGCCGCAGACCTCGACACCGGTCATGTCTTGCGACAGATAGATGCGGAAGGCCGTGGACAGGAGCAGTTCCTTAAAGGTCTCCCCTATCTGCGGATCTTTGCTTGCGATGACGGCGGCAGAAAGTCCGCCGCGGCAGATTTCCTCAGCATGGTTGGGGCCCGAGAGCGCCGCCACGCGCGACTCGTTGCCGATCTCGCTGGCGATGACCTCGCTCATGAGCAGGCCGGACTCGGGCTCAATGCCCTTGGTGAGGCAGAGCGCCGGGGTATCGGCGGCGATAAAGGGAGCGGCCTGGTGGCACACGCTGCGAAGGTGCGTCGAAGGAACGGCAAAGATGATGGCCTCGGCGCCGTCGAGCGCCTGCGCCAGGTCCGTCGTGGCGACGACGTTGCCGGGCAGCTTGTAGCCCACAAGGTAGCGTGGGTTGCGGTGCTCGCCGTTAATGCCGGAGGCCGTCTGCTCGCTGTGGGCCCACATGGTCACGCGCTCGGCCCGCGCGGCGGCAAGGCCCGCGACGGCGGTTCCCCAGGAGCCGGAGCCAATCAGCGCAACATTCATGACTCTCTCCTACTTATCGTCGGGCTCGGTGACGCGCTTGGTAAACGAGAGCTTGGACTCCTTACCCGTCATGAGCTTTTTGATGTTCGCACGATGAGCCCACACCACAGTAATGCCGATCAGCGCCATGCAAAACTTAAGTCCGAGGCTGCTGTACGGAAAGACCGCGCAGGCAGCGATGGGAAGACCGATGGCCGCGGCAAGCGAGCCCACCGACACAAACTTGGTGATGGCGACGGCCACGATAAACATGCCCAGCAGCGAAAGTCCGATGGGCCAGTACCAGGCGAGGATGACGCCCAGACCAACTGCGATGCCCTTGCCGCCATGGAAGTTGAGGTAGGGCGAGAAGATATGGCCCCACACGGCTGCCAGGCAGATGACGCCGAGCATCCAGTCTCCGGCGGCACCGGGGGCCATAATGCTCACGGGGAAGCCATAGCCCAAGTCGGCAATGAGCGGACGCGCGATAAGGACGCAGATGGCGCCCTTAAGGCAGTCGAGCAGCAGCGTGAGCGCGGCCACCTTGGGGCCGGCCACGCGCAGGGCGTTGGTGGTGCCGATGTTGCCGGAGCCCGCCTTACGAATGTCCGTGTGGTTGAACATGCGGCCCAGGATCAGACCAAACGGAATCGCCCCGATAAAGAACGAGACCACGGCGCAGATGGCGGTCAGAAGAATCGGATTATGCATCCTTTTGCTCCTTCTTCCTAAAGAAGAGTCGAATGGGCGTGCCGGCAAAGTCGAAGGTCGAGCGCATGCGGTTCTCCACGTAGCGCTGGTAGGTGTCGTTGACCAGGTCACTGTGGTTGACGAAGAACGTGAACGTCGGCGGGTTGACGCCCGTCTGGGTCACGTAGTGCATACGCAGGCGGCGCTTGCCGTCCACCACGGTATGACCGAACTCGCGCAGGTCGGTGAGGAACGTGTTGAGGCGCGAGGTGCTGATCTTTTGCGAGCGCGTCTTTTCGGCGGCGTCGACCATCGCCCAGATCTTCTCGACGCTGCGGCCAGTGAGGGCAGAGATGCGCAGGTACTGGGCCCAGGGAGCCATGACGCCCAGACGGCGGTCGATGGTCTCCATGCAGGCCTCGCGCTTACGGTCGTCGTCGAGCAGATCCCACTTGTTGAGCAGCACCACGATGGCGCAGCCGCGCTCGATGGCAAGACCCATGACCTTCTGGTCCTGCTCAGTGACGCCCACGGAGGCATCGACGACGAGCAGCGCCACGTCGGCGCGGTCGATGGCGCGCAGGCCGCGGACCATGGAGTAGTACTCGATGTTCTCGTACACGGTGCTCTTCTTGCGAATACCCGCGGTGTCGACCATGCGGTAGTGCTTGCCGTTGCGCTCCACGACGGTGTCGATGGCGTCGCGCGTGGTGCCGGCAATGTTGGACACGATGGAGCGGTCGGCGCCCAGGATGCGGTTGAACAACGAGGACTTACCGGCGTTGGGGCGGCCGATGATGGCGACGTTCAGCGCGTCGGGGAACTCGTCGGCGATCTCGTCCTCCTCCTCGGGCAACAGGGCCACGATGTCGTCGAGCAGGTCGCCCGTGCCGTGGCCGTGCAGGGCCGAGAGCGGCGTGGGCTCACCGATGCCGAGGGAATAGAACTCCCAGATGCTGTCATTCTCGCGATCGGGGTTGTCGAGCTTGTTCACCAGCAGAAAGACCGGCTTGTCGCAGCGCTTGAGCATGCGGGCGACCGACTCGTCCTCCTCGGTGACGCCGGTGCGACCGTCGACCACAAACAGGATGACGGCGGCTTCCTCGGCGGCGGCGAGCGCCTGGTCGCGGATGGACGTGGCAAAGACGTCGTCGCTCTTGAGCGGCTCAATGCCGCCCGTGTCGACGATGGTGAACTCGCGGCCGTTCCAGTCGGCCGTGTGATACGAGCGGTCGCGCGTGACGCCGCGGGACTCATGGACGATGGCGTCCGAGGTCTGGGCCAGGCGGTTGACGAGCGTGGACTTGCCCACGTTGGGGCGTCCGACGACGGCGACGATAGGTTTCATCTGCACTCCTTTAATGGGTAGGGTCAGTGGAAATGTTAGAGTCCGCGGGCACAATGCCAAGGATGTGCTCCAGGGTATCGAGCAGCTCATGCGGCATGGTCGACACAACATGAACCTCGGTGCCGCGACTGGTAAGGCTTGCGAGTAAATCGTCACGATGATACTCGTCAAGCGTCATGCCGTCAGCGTTGAACATGAGCTTAGGCACAAAGAGCATAACCCCCGACAGGTCTTGGGGCAGCTGCTCCAGAATGTCGCAGGCGACGATGAGACCGGTCACGTCCACGTTTCCGCCAAAGTAGCGGTTCTTGATGGCCGTGACGGTGCCGGCGAGCCCCTGTGGCGATTCCACAAAGCGCGCCACGGTGTCGCGTGCGCTGGCGCCGGAGAGGCACAGGAGGCGCAGTCTACGGGCGGCAATGGCCTCGCGGACGCGGGCTAGGCGCTCGGCGTCGGCGGTAAGCACGTCGTCGGTCTCGTCTAGGTACGAGCGGATCATGCCGATGCCGTCGTAGTACTGCGGGTAGCCGTCGTAAAAGTCTGCCTCGGGTGGCTCGATGCCGGCGTCCAGATAGAACTCGTCGCTCATCTGGAAGGTGTGGCGGCCAAAGCGTTCGTAGGCACGATCCTGGTAGGGACGGATCATGGCGATGGTCTCGCGCGCTAGCTCGGGCTTGTCGCTGTAGGACCAGCTAAAACGGTTCTGATGCTTAGTAAAACCGAGCGGCACAATGCCCAGGCTGGTGATTTGCTCGTGCTCCTCGCAAAAGCGCAGGGTCTTTTCCAGCTCCTCGCCGTCGTTCATGCCGGGGCACAACACGATCTGCGCGTGAATCTCGATGCCGGCGGCCATGATGGTCTCGAGTACGTCCATGCCGCGCTGGGCGTTGCGGCCCATCATGCGGCGGCGGACGTCGGGGCTCACGGCGTGGACCGATACGTTCATGGGGCTCATGTTGCGTTGGATGACGTTTTGCACGTCCTCGTCGGTGAGGTTGGTGAGTGTGACAAAGTTGCCCTGCAAAAAGCTTAGTCGATAGTCATCATCGCGAATATAGAGCGTGGAGCGGCCGCCCTTGGGGAGCATCGTCATAAAGCAGAACACGCAGGCGTTCACACAGGTGCGCATGCCATCGAAGATGGGGCCGTCGAACTCTAGCCCCCAGTCTTCGCCCGGGAAGCGGTCGAGCTCGACGGGGGTGACGCTGTTGTCGCGCGGGTCGAATACCTCCAGATCGACGGTGTCGTCATCTGCCTCCCAGAGCCACACGATCATATCGGTAAGCTGCTCGCCGTTGACCGTGAGCACGCGCATGCCCGGCTCGATACCCACATCCCACGCGGGCGATTCGGGACGCACGTTCTTTACGAGCGCGCCCTCACCCGGCTCGGGGTCGCGGCTTCGCCCGTAATCGGCCACCTCGGCGGCGTATGCGGGTACGGTCTGGTCCATAGTTAGCGGCAAAGCTCCTTGATGCGCGCGACGGCGCGTTCGATGTGTTCTTGCGGAGTGGAGGCTCCGGCGGTGATGCCGATGTGGCGTGCGTCAGCAAACCACGCGGCCTGGAGCTCGGAAGCTTCCTCGATGTGATGTGTGCGCTCGCAGGCGTCCGCGCAGATCTGAGCTAGGCGGCGGGTGTTGCCCGAGTTCTTTCCGCCCACGACGACCATGCAGTCACAGCGCTGGGCGAGTGACGCAGCTGCCTGCTGACGCTCGCTCGTGGCTGCGCAGATGGTGTTGATCACGCGCAGCTCCTGCACGCGTGGGGTGATGGAAGCCACAACCTCGGCGAGGTTCTGCGCGGTCTGGGTGGTCTGCACGACGAGGCCTACCTTGCCCTTTAGTGATAAGGCGTTGGCGTCGGCGGCACAGCTCACGACCTGCGCATCATTGCCGGCGTGGCCCAGAATACCCTCGACCTCGGGGTGACCCGGCTCGCCTACGACCACCACGCGGTAGCCCTCGCGCACCAGGCGCTCGGCTGCCATATGGACCTTCTTCACGTAGGGGCAGGTGGCGTCGACCACGTTGTGGCCGCGTTCACGAGCGGCATCGATGACCTGCGGCACCACGCCGTGGGCGCGGATGATCACGGTGCCGGTTGCGGCGTCGTCCAGGGTTTCGGCCAGACCTACGCCTGCCTCGGCGAGCTCGCGCACCACGATGGGGTTATGGATGAGCGGGCCCAGGGTGTGGACCTGAGAGGTCTCCCCTGTCTGCGGGGCGGCCGCCAGAGCCATATCGAGCGCGCGCTGCACGCCGTAGCAGGTACCGGCGTGGGCAGCGATTTCGATGGTAGGCGCGGTTGACTGGTCGGACGCAGTCGCGGCGGTGTTCGTCACGTTCTCGCTCATGGCTAGAACCTGCCCGGATGCTCGGCGAACAGCTCGTCTCGAATGGCGTAGACGCGGTTCATGGCCTCGGACTCAAACCATTCCAGGCGCTCCGTGCGCTTAAGCCCGGCCGGTGCGTCAGAAAGCGAGACGGCCTTGCCGGCGCGGATCCAGCACTTCTTGGGACGCATGATCTTTTTGCCCGCGGGCGTGATGTCGGACCAGCCGCAGATGGCGAGCGGGTTCACAGGTGCCTTGCCCATCTGAGCGATGAGCGCAAAGCCGCCGTGGACCTCGGGTTTGATCTCGCGCGAGCGGATGCGCGTGCCCTCGGGGAAGATCAGGACGTCTTCGCCGCGCTGTAGCGCATGCTGGGCGGCGCGCAGGCACTTCATATCTGCAGTACCACGCTCCACGGGGATGCCGCCAACGCGGCTAAAGGCCCAGCGTACAATTTTGCTCTTGGCGAACTCGGACTTAAAGATGGGACGAATGCGGCGGCCGCCAAAGAACAGCGCCGTCTCCACGGCCAAGAGCTCGGCCATCGAGGTGTGATTGCAGATGACCACGCTGCCGCGGCCTTCCTGGCGCTCAAACAGCAGATCGGCGTCTTCGACCTTCCAACGCCACATGAGCTTGGAGAAGGCCCAAAGGATGGCCATGACCACGAAGACGGTGCCGCGGATGAGCGCCGGGAACTCGGCGTAGGGGGCGCTGTAATAATCCTCGGGCGTCTGCTTAAACAGGCGCATGGGCTACCTCCTTTGATTGATGAGGTCCTCGATTATCGAGACGACCTCGTCGATGGTGTGGGCGGTGGAGTCGACGTGCACGGCGTCCTCGGCGGGCACGAGCGGGGCGACCTCGCGGCTGCTGTCGAGCTTGTCGCGCTGCTTAAGGGCGTCGAGGGTCTCGTCGACCTCGGCCTCGAGCTGCTCGGACGTGAGCGGCTGGGCATCGTTTTGGTGGCGCTGAAGCACGCGGCGGCGGGCGCGCTCGCGCGGGTCGGCGGTCAGGAAGACCTTGACCTGCGCGTTGGGGAACACGACGGTTCCGATGTCGCGACCCTCGGCGACGATATCGCGGTCCTCGGCGGCGCGGCGCTGGTGGATGAGCATGGCGGCGCGCACGCCCGGATAGGCCGAGACCTTGGACACGTTGGCGTCGACCTGCGGGGTGCGGATGGCGGCCGATGCGTCCTGGCCGTCGATGGTCAGGCGCGTGTCCTCGCCGGTGCCGTTGGTAAAGCGGATCTCGATCTGCTCGGCAAGGGCGTCGATGGCCGCCTCGTCGTCCAGGTCGATGCCGCGGTCGAGCGCGGCGAAGGTGACGGCGCGATACATAGCGCCCGTATCGAGCTTGTTAAAGCCCAGCTGGCGGGCGATCTCCTTGGCGATGGTGGACTTGCCGGAACCGGCGGGGCCGTCGATGGCGACGATCATGCAATGCTTCCTTTCGGTGGTTGACGTGCTGGTATGGGACGCGGACGCTGTTGCTTGGCGGGTTGCCTAGCCTGTGTAGCGCTCGCGGTAGGTGTTGCGCTTGGGCGCGGAGCCGTGGCTGCCGTGGTGACGCGTGCGGGTCGCGGTGTTGGTTGCCGGCGCGGCGCCGCGCTTGAAGCTGGCCTGCTTGGGCGGGATACCGCCGGCCTTGAGTATCTGCACCTCGCGGTCGGTGAGCTCGCGCCACGATCCCTTGGCCACATCCTTGAGCTCCAGGCCGGCAAAGTTGCAGCGGTGCAGACGGATCACCGGGTGGTGGATCTTGCTCAGCATGCGCTTGACCTGGTTTTTGCGGCCCTCGCGGATGATGACCTCCACGGCGGTGGTGCCGGGCTTCACACCCTGCGGGGCCACGGCCTCGGCCTCGCGCGCGTTGATGATGCGGCAGATCGCCGGCTGGCACAGGCCGTCATCGAGCTCGATGCCGCGACGTAGCGGGTCTAGATCGCGGTCGGTCAGGCTGCCGTCCACGAGCGCCTGGTAGGTCTTGTAGACGTGCTTGCTGGGGTGTAGCAGGTCCTGTGACAGGTCGCCGTCGGTGGTAAAGAGCAAAAGGCCCGTGGTGTCGCGGTCCAGGCGACCCACCGGGAAAAGTCCCGGAAAACGGTCGCGCGGTACCAGGTCGGCCACGCAAGGGCGCTCCTGCGGATCACTCATGGTGGTGAGGTAGCCTGTCGGCTTGTAGAGCATCAGGTATACGGCGCCCTGGTTGAGCTTGACGGGCATGCCGTCGACCTCGATGTGATCGCGGTCGACGTCGACCTTGGTACCCAGCTCGGTTGCGACCTCGCCGTTAACCGTCACGCGGCCGGCGGTCATCAGGTCCTCCGACCCGCGGCGGCTCGCAACGCCCGCGCGCGCCAAAAAGCGCTGCAGGCGCATGGTGTGCGGGTAGACGGGCTGGGCGTCGGTTACGGGTACTGCGTTGCCCATGGCGCGCGTCTCCCCTACTTCGTTAGTCCTCGTCATGCATATCCTCCGAGGTTTCGTCGATGACCAGGGTCTCCAAGTCCTCGACTGCCTCAACATCTTCAACATCTGTATCGATCAGTTCGCGCTCTTCGTCCAGATCCTCGGCCTGCTCCTCGAGCGTGGACTGAATACTGCGGCCGCTCAAGCGCTCACGGATAAACTGGCGCGACTGCTCGTCGGGGGCAAACTGCTCCAGATCGGGCAAGTCGCGGGTGGAGCGCAGGCCGAACTTTTCCAAGAAGGCGTTGGTCGTTCCGTAGATGATGGCCTGACCGCGCTGGGGGTCGCGGCCGAGCTCGCGCACCAGACCTTTGTCCACGAGCGACGCGATGACGCCGTCGGAATTGACGCCGCGGATGCCCTTGACCACCTCGCGCGTCACGGGCTGGTGGTATGCGATGACGGCCAGGGTTTCGAGCGCCGCCTGCGACAGCTTTTGCGTGTCCCAGCTCAACACATAGGCCTCGACTACGTCGTGATAGGCGGGGTGCGTAAACAGGCGCCAACCGCCGGCGACCTCGCGCAGCTGAAAGCCGCGGTTGGTCTCCTCGTACTCAACCTTGAGCTCGGCGAGCAGCGACGCGCACTCGCCGGGGGCGATATCCAGCGCACCGGCCAGCGCGGGCGCACTCACCGGGTCGCTCGACACCAGCAGCAGCGCCTCGAGGGCGCCTTTGAGGCTGTTTGCCTCCAGCGTGGAAAGGGTTGACATGGTTGCGGCTCCTATTCGGTGAGCTCGGGGCCCTCGCCGGGCACGTATGCCTCGGCTCCCTCGACTCGGTTGATGCAGATGGTTCCGAAGATTTCGTCCTGACTCAGCGTAAGCGAGCCGCGCTTGGCAAGCTCCAGCATGGCCAAGAAGGTGACGACGAGCTGCTCGGTGGTGGCATCGCCGTCCAGCAGCTCGCGGAAGGTGCAGGTTTGGTGCGCCATGGTAAAGCGGTCGACCGAGGCCACAGTCAGGTCGAGCGGCACGCGATGCGGCGCCACGTGCTCGGCCTCTAGCAGGAAGGTCTGGCGCTTGCCGTCCAAGTCGGCGCAGATGACGGCGAGACCGCGCAAGGTGATGCCGGCAAGGTAGTCGGGCATAAGGCCTAGGAACTCGGGGTCGGGACCGGCCACACGCGGGTGCATGCGGCTTTCGGCCTGCATGCGGGCACCGAGGGCCGCAGCCGCGCCCTTAAACTGCTTGTAGGCAATCAGACGCTGGATCAGGACCTCGCGCAGGGCGTCGCCGTCGAGCGCGCTGAGTTCCTCGAGGTCTTCGTCGAACTCGTCATCGTCGTCATCGACTTTGCGTGGGGCCTCCTGCGGCACCAGCGAGGCGGCCTTGATGTCCAAAAGGGTTGCTGCGACCAGCAAGAAGTCGCTCGCCACGTCCAGGTCCAGCGCCTCGATGCGCTTGGCCTCAGCAAGGTACTGCTCGGCCACCTCGTTGATGGAGATGGCGCCGATATCTACTTTTTGGCGGGTTACCAGCTGCAGCAGCAGGTCGAACGGTCCGCTGTAGACCTGCGTCGACACGCGATACGACATCTTCGACCTCCTTTGACGGCGCCTTCGCGGCGCGGTTTGGGTGCATGTTACGACCGTTTTGCACGGTCGACCTGTAAGTTTACCTTAGATGCCGGCGATTGCGAAGGAAAGGAGCTGCTCTGCCAGCGGATACACGGTAACGTCGAAATAGCGGCCGATCACGTCGATGCCGGTCCACATGGGCAACAGGTACAGAACCAGGATGAGGATGGGCATAGCGTATTGCTGCAGGCGGTAGTAGTTGGCGAGTGCTTTGCCTTTAAGGAACGGCACAATGATCGACGAGCCGTCGAGCGGCGGGATCGGGATAAGGTTAAAGAACGCGAGCGACAGGTTGACCACGATGAACGTGGCGCCGAAGTTCATGATTTGCGACGCTACGGCAAAGGACATGCTGGCGTAAAGGTTGCCATAGGTCAGGTGCATGAGGGCCGCGGCCAGGCACGCGAGCGCGATGTTCGATGCGGGACCGGCCACGCTCACCAGGAGCTCGTCGCGCTTGGGGTGCTTGAGGTTGTTGAGGTAGACGGGCACCGGCTTGGCGAAGGCAAATACCGGACCGCCGGCCGCGAGCATAAGCAGCGGCAGGATGATGGTGCCAAACGGGTCGATATGGTTGAGCGGGTTGAGTGACACGCGCCCGCGCGATCGGGCCGTCTTGTCGCCGAGCGCCCAGGCCGCGGCGGCATGCGCGCTCTCGTGGATGACGATACCAACGATGACGGCGACGGCGCTCGCGAGCAGGTTCATGAGGTAGCTGCTGGACATGTCAATCCCCTAGCGGACGCGACGCGAGGAGCGCGTGAGCAGGTAGTCGGCCACGAATAGGATGACGGCCACGATGGCGTAATCCAGACGGAACACACCGCCAAAGGGTGAGGTGATGACGCCGTAACCGGCAATGGCGCTCGGCAGCGCGCGCGAAAGCTCAACGACAAAGCCAACGATCTGCAGCTTGGCGGTGAGGCCGCTAAAGCACAGCAGCACGGTCATCGCGCTCATAAAGATGCCGCAGATGCGACAAGCGATGGCGATGATACTCATCGCCACGGCGGCGGCCTTACGAGAGTTCACGCGCGGTCTCCTCTTCGATCTGGGTGGAAAGCTCGAGCCATTCGTCCTCGAGCTTGGGCAGCTCTTGCTTAAGCCCGTTATATTCCCCCAGCGCGGCGTTGAACTTGTCCTGATCGGCATAAAGCTCTTCGCTTGCCATCAATTCCATAAGCTCGTCATAGCGGGCGCGCTTTTTGTCGAGCTCGGCCTCGATCTTCTTGAGCTGGTTGCGCACGCCCTTGAGCTTTTTATTAAGCGCAGCGCGGGCCTGGGCCTCGGCGCGCTTTTGCTCCTTGGTCTTTTTGCCCTCGGCCGGCTTGGGGGCGGCAGCGGGGGTGTCGGCCTGGGCGGCGCTGGCTTTAGTGGACTTGGCCGCGGCAGGTGCGCTCTCCCCTGCAGCCTCGGCGGCGGCGCGGGCAGCGAGGTCCTCGCGTTTGTAGAGGTAGTAGTCGTAGTCGCCGTCGTAGACCGTGACCTTGCCGTCGCGGATGTCGATGACGCGGTTGGCCACGGCGCGTACCAGGTGCTCGTCGTGGCTGATCAACACGATGGTGCCGGGGAAGTTTTGCAGGGCGTTCTCGAGCATGTCCACCGAGTCGATGTCCAGGTGGTTGGTGGGCTCGTCTAGGCACAGGAGCGCCTCGGGTGCCACGAGCATCTTGGCGAGCGCCAGACGCGCCTTTTCGCCGCCGGAGAGGACGCGTACCTGCTTCTCGATGGAATCGTTGTCGCTAAAAAGGAAGGCGCCCAGCAGGCTGCGCTGTTGCGGCACGGTCCACTTGGGCGTGACGGTGTCGATCTCTTGCAAGACGGTGTTGGACTCGGTCATGCCCTCGAGCGCGTGCTGGGCATAGTAGGCCACGCCCACGTTGGTGCCCAGGTCGCGGGTGCCGGTGGTAGGTGGCTCCAGGCCGGCGAGAATCTTCATGAGGGTGGACTTGCCGGCGCCGTTAGGGCCGACGAGCGCCACATGCTCGCCGCGGTAGAGTTTAAGGTCGATGTCGCTGTAGATGTGCTTGTTGCCGTAGGATTTGGACACGCCCTCCAGGCCCACGACCATGTCGCCCGAGCGCGGCGGGTCGGGGAACTTAAAGTCGATGTGCTTGTGGCCCTCGGGCAGGATGACGAGCTCCTTTTTGATCTGCTCGATCTTGCGGATGCGCTCCTGCGCCTGGGCGGCCTTGGTGGGCTTGTAGCGGAACTTGTCGACGAAGACCTGCATGTGGGCGATGTCGCGCTCCTGGGCGGCACGCTTGGCGCGCATCTGCTCCAGGTTGTCCTCGCGCTGCTTGAGGTAGCTGCTGTAGTTGCCGGTGTAGGTGGTCACGCGACGGTTTTCGAGTGCGGCGACGTGGTCGACGCAGGCGTCCATGAAGGCGCGGTCGTGGCTGACGATGAGCACGGCGCCGTCGTAGTTGGCGATAAAGCCGCGAAGCCACTGGACGCTTTCGAGATCCAGGTGGTTGGTGGGCTCGTCCAGCAGCAGCAGGTCGGGATGGCGCAGGAAGAGCTTTGCCAGCGCGATACGCATCTGCCAGCCGCCGGAGAACTCGGAGCACGGGCGCTCAAAGTCGGTGACCTTAAAGCCCAGGCCGGACAGGATTTTGCGCGCGTTGCTCTCGAGCTCGTAGCCGCCCAGATGCTCAAAGCGGTCCTGGACCTGGCCGTACTCGTTGAGGAGCGCGTCGACGTCCTTGCCCTGCTCGGAGAGTTCGGTGATCTGAGCCTGCAGCTCGTTGGCACGCTCGCCCATGCGGCGGATTTCCTTGGCGGCGGCCATGACCTCGGCGAGGATGGTGGTGTCCTTGTGCTCAAGGTTGGTTTCCTGCTCTAGATAGCCTACCTGGCAGTCCTTGGCGTACTGGACCTGGCCGGCGTCGGGGCTGTCGATGCCCATGATGATTTTGAGCATGGTGGTTTTGCCGGCGCCGTTGGGGCCCACGAGCGCGAAGCGCTCGCCGGGGTTGATCTGGAAGGACGCGCTGCTAAAGAGGACGCGCGCGCCGAAGCTTTTTTCGATCTTGTCGACCAGGAGGATCATGGTGCCGCCTTTGACCTTGTGTGCCTATATGAAAAAAGGCCCCAACTTGCGTTGGAGCCTCATTCAATGCTCGGGTGGAGACGAGGGGGATCGAACCCCTGACCTCTTGACTGCCAGTCAAGCGCTCTCCCAGCTGAGCTACGCCCCCGTGCGAAAAAGTACTATACGGGAACTCCCCCGCCGATGCAAGGACAATTTTGGAAAAACTTTCCGGGGGGGGCGCGGGCGCCGCTGGGACGAGAGCGCGGCACGGACTCGAGGGCAAGGGACCCGCGATGCCGGATCCGGCCCGCGGGGCGCGCCCCGCGGGCGGCGGCGCTGCCGCCGCCCTCCTCCCCGGCGCCCCCAGGGCATCTCGGGTTCCGCCGCTCGCCGGTTTTCGCTTCCACCCCACGGGCCGCCATCCGCCCAACGACCATCCCGCCGGCGCCGGGCCCATTATCGGGGCCAATCGCGCTCCCGCCGACCCGGCGATTTCAAAACCATGCCGGTTTACGGGGCCAGGCCGGGAACCCCCGAGCATGCCGTAATCGGTAAAATCAAAACCGCAGGTAGACGACTTGCGCATTCAGCGAAATGCAGGGTATGGACGGCCGGTCCGGGTCCAGCCCCGTAATCCGGCATAGTTTTGAAATGATACTAATTCACTAGCAGGAAAACTAGGTCGTTCTAGCGCCTTGTTGCCGGCTAATTTCCGAGTTCCAACCAGTTGCACAGAACATTTGCTCGCAGTCGCGTCTCGGCGCGCTTCATTGCCTCGGATTTGGCTTTATATCGAACCCCCAAACGACTGCAGACGCTTTTGACTATGGCGTCTAGCTGTTTTTTGTCGTTAAGCATATCGTGGGTTACCAGGAACACATCGAAACCCATGCTCTGGAGCGCAGTCATGCGCTCCGCATCTTGGTCAAGTACCGCGCCTGACCCATGGATGACCTCACCTTGGATTTCGATAATTGCTGCCTTCATTAGGATTGGGTTTACAATCACGATGTCACCGTAGCAAACCTTTTGACCTGCGATGCTTTGGGCTTCCTCGGATAGAGGGGTTAAATCGTTGAGGTATACGTATCTGAATCCTGAACCACCTAGACGTCGAGAACGACTTAGAAGCAGGACCCCCGCGACCTCGAGTGGAGATGCAGCAATGCCGATAACCTGCTGAGCGGCATCATAAAACTGCTTTCCCCACATTTGACTTTTGACCTTTTCGGCGAATCGATGCAAGTCGCTCAGTTCGATGAGTGGCTTTCTCATCCAAAGCGAAGTACCTTTGAGTTTCGTAACCTCTCTTCCATCCTCGCGATTGTTCGTTTGGCCTTCATTTGCTGGGACCTTTACGGTTGTGCGGGCATAAACTTGTTTCCAAGGAATCTCGTCTTCGCCTTCTCCAAGTTCGAACAGATCCTGTGTGCTGGAATTGCGATTCTCCTTTAACGCGATTTTTAACTGCATTTCGACAGCGGGGGTCGGCTCGAAAACAGAAAACCAGCCGCAAAGTTCGTACACAGCCAGTACGAGATCTATTTGGGACACAAAGCGTGTCATAGTAAATAACGTGTTAAGCGGATTGGTGACGCTAAAGCCTAAATGAGTGTCGGTTGTTGTGCCGGTATCCGAAGCCCCTTCCCAGCGAATAGTGGAGCGCAATCCCGAGTGGTGATTACAACAACCTGGCGAAGCAACAGCGATAATCGGGGTCTTGAGGACATCGGTTACGAAAGGGGCTTGGGATAGGGCCCGCCAGCCGTCATCGGAGCTGGGTAGGCGCGGGTAGAGGTCATGCACCTGCGGTGGGCAGCGCCAGTAGCGGAATGCGGTGTTTGCGCAGACGATTTCGTCCATGTGGCCTCCCCTGGTTTCGACCGTAGGCCGTGCGGATTGCGGGCATGGCCGATTATCTACCGGGGCATCATGCGGGTAAGTACGGGAAGCAAACCAAATGCTGACAAAAGCATGCCGAGTTCCGCCGAAAAACCGTCGTGTGATAGAAAACCGCTGGAAGGAGCTTTGGGCATGTGGTCCCTGTCTCCACATTTGCGCGCGGATCACATGGGGAATTCAATGAAAATACGCATGCGTTTTATACAAAACATGCAATGGCGTCAGCAAAAAGGGTGCGAAAAAAATGACGCCTTATACGACTACGATTCGTTTTGGAATCACCCTTGGTGTCAAAAAGAAAAAGGCCAGAGGCTTAACACCTCTGGCCTGTGCTTTTGATGGTGGGCGATACAAGATTCGAACTTGTGACCCCATCCGTGTGAAGGATATGCTCTACCCCTGAGCCAATCGCCCGTCGCCTTTCGGCAAAAGAGATACTAACATAGCCGTGCGTGGTTTACCAAGAACTTTTTGCCCTCGATTGTAAATTCGTGGGCGCAAACCGCGCCACCGCAATCAGGGTGGACGACAAACCAGCAGGTAGACCGACCTTTATCGCTTGATCCACGAGGTCTCTGGGCGGCAGATAAGTCGTGCGTTGTTGTAGGCCATGTCGAGCGTGAGGCAGGTGCGCGCTGCGTAGAAACCGTCCTCGCGTTGGATGGTCAGCGCCAGCTCGGGCTTGTCGCCAGTTAGGTACAGCGGTAGGAGTAGCTGGATCCGGCCGCCGTAGAACTGCGGCACCGCGAGCGTATAGTTGGCTGCGGCGCGGCGGGCGGCTTCGACGACGGCTCCCTCAAAGGCACGGCGCAGCAGCAGCGAGTTGCCCTCCCCCATCAGGCTGGCGGGGATGCGCGTAAGGTTCTCCTCGTCGCCCAGAATGTGGTCGATGTTGGAGCGGATGGGCAGTCGGTAGTCATAGACCAGCTCGGAGGGGTCCTCGGCAAAGCGCACGCGGCACGGCAGGTACTCAAACGAGACCAGCATGGGGTCGCTCTCCTTAAAGAAGCCCTTCAAAAACCAGCGCTGGCGCGCGTCGGGCTTGGTGTTGGGCTCAAACAGGCCGTAGATGGTCTCGTAGCGGCGCGTGTACAGGCCGGTGTTGAATAGGCAACGGTCGTCGTCGAACACCAGCGGTAAGTTGGACGGGGCGGTCTGGTCCACGTCACGCTCGGTCAAGAACACCGCGCGGCTAAATGAGAACGACAGGTAGTTTTTGAGGATGCGGTTGCCGGGACCCCAGTCCTCGGGGTCGGCGAGGTCGACCAGGCGGTCGTAGCAGGGCTCGGGGCAAAACGCGAAGTCGTACACATTGCTGCACAGGGTGCTTGGGATCTCCATGTGGCGTCCATTCCATTTCATAGTTAGAGTTTGGATGCTTAGATTTTATACGTGCGACGCACCGTCGAGACACACAACGCAATTGCGGCGCAGCTCGTCGGCGAGTTCTGCTCGCGTGCGGTTTCCGGAAACAAGGTCCTGGATCCAGGCGTAGTGCTGGTTGTCTTTGGGTTCCGGGCTATCGGAAAGTACGATTGGAGCACTAGCGGCGTAACAGGAAGGTCCCGCCCGTCAACATCGGCAATCATGAGTTGACAAGCGTAATCATGGTTCAATTGCGGTTTAGCAATAGAATGTCAGGGAATCATCACCAAAGGTTTCGCGCCACTTGTCACAAATGTATCGATGGTTCATGGTGATTAGTTTTGAAAGATCCCTGAGATCCTTAGCCGGAATCTTGCTCTCGTTGTTCGCAAGTGTGCATCCGCCATTTTTAGTGAGCCAAAACTTAGTCGAGTTAGCAGCCGCCCTCTTTACCCCTACATGGATGTGAACGGGTTCTCCGTTTTCCGCGATCCAAAAGAACAGAACATACTGTCCAAAAACAAGAATTCGAGGCATTATGCCACCGCCGGTCCAGCTTTTTGCCGTTCTGCAAGCTCGAAGATAAACGGAGCGTTTGATCTAACGAACTCGGTCAAAAAATCCAGTTCGTCAGTAGAAAATCCTTCGACGTTAAACCATTTGACCGCAGGTAGAAAGCATTCTGCATGGTCAAAACCAAAATCAACCGGGCGCTCGACGGCTACGCGAACGGTCCCGTCGTCTCGTGTTTCTGAGTAGGCAAACTGAGTGCCGTCATCTAGCTGAACATAGCTCCAAAGCATTGCTGCCTCCTTAGTGTTTATATCCAAGTATAAACAGCCGCTTAGATGCAACGTGATGCGAATTGAATTATTCCCATAAGACCTGAACTGCTGATTATTTGTATTACTGAGATTTGAACCACCTCACACTTCAGTGTCTTTTTGGCATGGAAAACCGTCATTGTGCGAAAGTCGGACTTTATGTCAAGGATCGTCTTCAGATTCAAGCGCTCGCATGCTTAACTACTTGCAGGCGCTTGAATCCTATAGATTACCCAAATGCTGCTCAACAGCCTCCATGCCAACCTCCGCATATTTTAGGAGGCCTTGTATATCGTTGTAGTTCTTGGGCAATCGATCTTTTTCAATGCCAGTAATTTTTGCAAATAATTCGATTGTCAGATCGAGTGCGAAGTCGATTAGTTTTTGAATTTCGCCGTAAGTTAAAGGAAGTCGCCTAACAAGCTCATCATATTTCAGTGCTTCCATGTCGCTATGGGCGAAAACCTTATTTCGCTGATCGCGAAGCATGTCAGTTAGTTTACGGAGACTGTTGAGTCGTTTTTTCCATAAATTGGAAAGGTCATGAGTGGTTATACACACAGTAACCATTCTGTAATGATTTCCGAACAGCTTTTCATCTGAGCGTTGTGACTCAACTTCTTTGGGGTAGAAACGCTCCTCGTCCTTTGCCAATGGATGAACGATTGGATTAAGCCTGTCAAAGTTTGGTCGATCATTAAATAAGGAGATTGCAAGTGCGTCGATTTCAGCAGAATGAGACTTGACGTCTTCTATCAAGTTCCCAATACTGACGTCGCTTTTGGCATCAAATAACCGTGCGCAATTCATGAAACAGGATTCGGTTAATGCAAGTTGTGTAAAGCTGAAGAAGCAGCCAGCGCAAATTACTTCATTCTCATAGTCGGAAGATGCTTTAGACAGTTCGCGAAGGATTGCTAGTTTCGTGTTGGCATAAAATGCCTCGTTGTATAGATAGCTGCAACGCTCAAGCAGCTCAAGAAGGCCGGCGTTTAATTCTTTCTTGGCAGCGTCAACTGTATGATCCGATTCGTGGTACATGTTAGATAAATCCTGAGCAATTGTCGTAATAAATTAATCTACTAATGCGTCGTTAAGAATATGGCCTTCTACATAGTCTATCGAAATGGGTGCTTCAGCACCGACATGCGGCAGCCATGAGCACTGTCCCAAGCAGCGAAAGCGCCAAAGAAGCGGCTATCCAGTTGTTGTCGCCGGTCTTGGGGAGTGCCACAGTTGTTGCGGTGGCAGGCTTGGGCTTGACCGTCTTGGCGACCGTGGTCTTGGTTGTCGTGGCCGCGGGTTTCAGCGCGGGATTTTCCGTGGACCCCGTGGTGGGCTCTCCGGCAGCGGGGTTAGCATCGATGGGAGACTTATCCACGCTATCGCCAGGCACAACGACCCCATCGGTCTCCTCCGCCGGCGGCGTGGCCACATCGGGCTCAATCACCACGTGCGCTGCCACGACCCCTGCAGCATCCACCACGCCACCAGCACCAAAGACTCCGTCAGCAGGCGTCACAAACCGCGCGGACACAAGCGACCCGCCCGTGCACGCAACACCGCCGTCGGCACCGGTCGCATCGAGCCACGAGGCATCGACGGAAAGCCGACAGCCGGCCGCACCATCGCCAAGGCCCGCATCCTGCAGATACACGCCATAGGCGCGCACGCCCGCTCCGAACCCGGCGCCCGCGGCAACGACGCGCCCGCCGCCGCGCACGGCCATGTCGCCTGCGATCACGCCGGCAACCGCCTCGTCCGTAATATCGGCCCCGTCCGCCCGGGCATCGACGGTGCAACCGTCCACCACGAGCGCCTGCGAGACGTGGATCCCGCACTGCGAGCCCGATGCCGCCAGGGACCCGGTGCCGCGAAGCGTCAGGCTGCTCCACACCTCCATGCCGCACTGCGTGATGTCCGCATCGGGCGCATTCGACTCCGTCACCGAGTTTTGCCCGGCGAGCGTCACGACCAGGTCGCCGTCGGCGGCGGTGGCGTCGCCCGCGTAGCCGTCAAGCTCCAGATGGCCGGCATCGGTCCAGGCCCAGCCGGGGCCCGACACGCCCGGCTCGCAGTACGTCGCGCCCGCGATAAACAGGCTCTCCGCGCCCACGGCACAAGAAGGCCCGCCCAGCAAAACGCATAGGCAGGCCATGGCAGCGATCGCGATGTGATGACGGCCGGTGTGGGACTCGGCGGCAAACATAGTCGCTCCGATCTTCGCAGGAGCCAATAGAATATGCACCCGAAAAATGCCCTGGTAGCAGCACCTATTAGTTTAGCGAGATCGATGCGGGAGCAAAGAGAAATCGCGTGGGCAATGTCCACAATTAGGTGTAAATCGTTTTGCCAGCCGGTGAAAGGGAGAATCAGCTTCCGAATTCGCCCTTCACGTTTCTGATGATGTTGTTTGATAAATGGTTCCGATAGTCCATAAAAGATGGTTCATAATAGATTTAGATGAAAAACCTTCGGATTTGTAAGGCGGGGTCGCTGAGACGGTACCGCCTAGTTTTATCAGCGTGCGCCTAACGATCGAGATCACATTCTCCCTCGCGCGCGAAGAAGTCTTGCCCTGCGAAGACTATGATCGGTTGGACAGGCCCGGCGTATATCGCGTACTTCCGTAGTTTTTCTTCGGAATATCCGTATTAAAAATACGGGCAAATTGACCAATTTGCTAAGCTACTTTATCCTGTGTTTCAAATAGACTCAGAAAGCAGAGGAGCCGTGCCATGCTCAAGAAGTTTTCGGTTTCAAATTTCAAGTGCTTCAATAAGCGAATTACATTTGATCTATCCGATCCCGCCAACTATTCATTCAATCAACAGGTAATTCAGGATGGCATTAAGGCAAAGGGCATCATATATGGTGCGAATGGCAGTGGAAAGTCCAATTTCGCCCTCGCGATATTCGACATTGTTCTGCATCTGACCGACAAGGAAAAGCTGCTCAAAAAATACTCGCCATACCGGTGCCTTAATTCAAAGAGTTCAATTACAGAGTTTCAATACGATTTTGTCTTCGACAATATCGAGGTCGTATACCGCTACGGGAAAACCGACCCACAGACGCTTGTATACGAGAGTCTGTACATTGCTGGCGTGGAGGTCTTGAGCTACAGGTTCGACGCTCAAACGGGCTATGTTGACCTGCCGGGCGCCGAGTCCCTCTCGCTTTCTACCGATCTCCCCACTGAGTCCGACAGGCTGTCGCGTGTCAAATATGTCAAGAGCAATGCAATACTGCGAGATGAGCCGTCTGCCAGGGCGTTTAGAGCCTTCACCTCCTTTGTCGACAACATGCTCATGTTCTACTCGCTCGATGAGCGTGGATATCAGGGGCTTTCGGTTGGCTCGGATATCTTTACCCAGGGCATTATTCGCGAAGGAAAGATGGAGGACTTCCAAGAATTCTTGCGCCAGCAGGGAATCTCCCTGAACCTCGTATCCGTGGACGTGAATGGAGTTCCCGAGCTTTATTGCAGGTTCGAGGGCGGTACCGTTCCGTTTGCGTCGGTCGCCTCGACAGGCACCATGTCACTTGCTCTGTACTACTACTGGTATATCAAGATGAGCAAGGCTTCCTTGGTCTTTATCGATGAATTCGATGCCTTTTATCACTTTGAATTGTCCCGGTCGATCGTGGAGATGCTACGGGATCTTGAGGGTGTCCAGGTTTTCATTACGACGCACAACACGGACCTTTTGACGAACGACCTCATGCGTCCCGATGTCTATTTCATTCTCAAGGAGGGGGAGATTCGCTCGCTGGAAAAGCTAACACCCAAGGAGCTCAGATTGGCGCATAACCTCCAGAAGATGTTTAAGGCCGGTGCTTTCGATGGCTAGCCCGGTCACGCTCTTCATCGTTGAAGGAGAGTCGCGTGACCTGCGCTTTGCGGAGAAGATGAAGGATCTTTTTCTGAAAGGGAGAGATGACCTGAGGGTGATCTGTCTGCCAGCGGCGCAGAACATCTACATGCTTTACGAGCGGCTTGCAGAGGAGGACTTCGATCTGGATGTTGTGGAGGTACTGAGAGAAACGGTGCCTTCTGCTGCAAAATGTCTAGAGGGCGTGGAGAGGGATTCTGTTGATGAGGTCTTTCTCTTCTTTGACTACGACTCTCATCAGAACAATGCGCCTGGATGCGAGTCCGATGCCCTTGTGGAGGCGATGCTCCTCGCATTCGATAACGAGCACGAGAGCGGAAAGCTCTATATAAGCTACCCGATGGTCGAGGCACTGTACGATTATCGCGCAGGGCAGTGCCAGGCGCATTCAGGCTGTTTTGTTGACAACTCGGAAATCGCTCAATATAAAAATAAGTCGGGAGAGGGAAACGTTAACGTGGGGAAGCACATGGAGCTTCCCCAATGGAAAGATGCAATCGCTGCCTTCGTATTGAGATGCAAGTGCCTGCTCGGTCTCGATGAGGTTTCATTTGAGACGTATCGAGAGCTGGTTACGGTCGATGCGATCCTCCGCGAGGAGAAAAGGATGCGGATCGAGGACGGTTCGGTGTTTGTGCTATCGGCTTTTCCAGAGTTTCTGCTCGACTATTTCGGTGATAAGTTCTTTAATTCCATGGCTCCGATGCGCCACCTTAAGTTCGATGATTGCCCCCGAGGAAATGGATGAGACGCAATTAATCTCGCGGGTACAGGTTCTCCTGTCTAAATTGTGAACTCGGCATAAGAGACGTTGTTGGCCATGCCCCGGACAGCATCCAGTCGATGATGTTCTCTTGCCTGATGCCGCCGCGACCTCCCACGTCAACGCGGTCGAGCGTGAGCGGGGTCTTCGGATAGTTGTTCCGAATCGCCTGCAGCGGCGCGAGCTCGGGAAAGTACCTCACTATCAGCTTCCCCCACTCCGACTTCGGGTTCACGCAGGTGATGTGGAACCCGTTAAGCCCAGCTTGGACAAGCTGTTAGGAGACTGGCATTTCGCCTGCGTCGATCTCGAGAGGATCGGCGACAAGGTTGCGAACAAGGACTGGAAAGGTCATTATGAGGGGTAAATAAGATGACAGACAACACGTATTCGGGAACTCTAAAATTCAAAGATGTTGATTTTGTCTTTGTGTTCGATGGCTCTGAGCTTGTTCTCATCCCGCCCAAAGAACGCAAGAATAACATTATGTGGGGTTGGCTAAAAAAAGAAATTTGCCCCGGTGTGTATACATCCGGCGACCCTTTGACTGTTGATGTGCCTTATCTTGACGGCTTCTGCAACGAGACAAGCAAGCGATTGATCTTTTTGACCAGGGAGGAATCGACTGTCGGAAGTCGAAATTCGACTCTGTATATCAACGTTGCTGGGTATCTGGAATGTAGCCCGAATACCAATGGTTTTTGCAGGATGACTCTATCCGGCAGGGCCTTGAATTACATTCATCCGGTTAATAGGGCATTCTCGCAGGTATTTGATTCTGACGACCTTACAGAAAAGGGAATCATCTCTATCAGGACAAATGGATTCGACAGAACTTCGACCGTGAAGAGAGCATTTCGCTTTGAGGGCAGAGATATCGCGGCGTATTTCTCAGTTGGGTGGACATGCAGTATGAAAATTAGTACTCCACCCATCACCCTTAATTCCAGCATGATTTTCGAGTTTGATGAAACGGACGATTACTGGTTTTTCTATCGCCTGTGGCATGCAGCAGAAGACTTCCTCAAATATCTGACATTCAGCAAAAACACACTAATTGAGGATTGCAGCCTGCAGGCTATGTACGACGACTCGCATTACCCCAGCACAGCTGAATTCAAGCTAGCGAGATCCTCAGAGCCATTTGATACCAAGCCTCTTGAAAAAGGTCGATATATTCAGCTGTCTTTGCTGGACCCGTATGAGATTAAAATGTTTGGAGCGATTGCAGACGGAGAAATCTACCTAAGGCATATTCCTGAAACATACGAAAAGGGACATACGCTCGATGCATCGGACTTCGTGCTGACTTCCGCAGCATTTGAATGGGAATTTGACCAAGCGTATCCAAGCGGAGTTGTCAAATCAGAAGCTCGAGTGGCTGCTGAGCAACGAGCATCAGCTCAGATGGATGAATGCATTAACCAAAGCTCCGGAAAAGCTAAAAAGATATTGAAATATGCAAAGAAGAGCATCGGCTTTAGCAATCTGGAATCGAAGATAGTACAGGCTGGTCGAGATTTTCATGAAATGATTGGGGTATTTGGGGAAGGTCTATACAAAAGGAATGATGAGGAATTTTCCTACGAAGTCATTGGAAGCAGGCTGGCTGAGCAAAGAAATGACTTTGCCCATGGAAACATTGACAAGGATTTCAAAGGCGCTGCCATTCTTGATTTGCTGCTTCTACGCTATCTTGTCTATGCAATGCAGCTGAAGCGCATCGGTGTCTCAGCTGCAAATACTCGCAGAGCGATAAATGAGCTATTTGGCTTAATGTATTACCTCCCTGCAGAAGACGGTGACACAGAGACGGTGGCCAAGAACACTGAGATAAATGAGCCGAACAACGAAACCGAAGGCAATGCAGACGAAATCGTAGAGGCGGAATAGAATGGTTCCCGACTGCTGACGCTCCTATTTGGCAAGGTGTTTTTTAGAATCCATTCTGCGCTCGGCCTCGAAGGCCTGCCTGTCCCAATCGAGCGGAAGTCCGGCCTCGACCCATG
>OFDA01000103.1_pt1 | contig 69068 bp, 63 predicted proteins | sample 1520921 | NCBI WGS metagenome assembly OFDA01 (sample SAMEA2699028, study PRJEB24076) | metagenome
GGGACTTATGTACCTTTGGGCGTTCTACCTAATTTTGCTCAACTACTAATGAAATGTACCCCGGCTACTTATATTGCTGCACTTTATCGACAAGTACTCATGAAAGAAGCATTAAGTGAGACCTTTAAAGGTCAAGATAAGCTTCTTCAAGATTTTCAAGAAACAATGGGTGTTCAACTCAAATGGCAAACTTTATTGACAAAGGAACAAACATACCTTATAGTGTTAGGAGGGATTCTTCTAGCTTTGGGGATTTGGATTTCCTTGGCAAAAAGATCGAGTAAAAGAAAGTAAGTGAGAATTGGAGTAGGAATGAAGATTCGTTTTGAGGAAAAACAAGATATCCCAGAAAACGACCCCTGTGTGGTCATTCAAGCCAAGCAATTATCTGATCAAGCGCGAGAGGTGATGGACTATCTCGAACAATTTTCGACAGTGAATCAAGTAGTGATCCCTATCAAAACAGATGATCATTTGATCATGGTGAAAATTGATGACATTATTCTAGCCGAGATTGATAAGAATCAGCTAACCATTTATACGACAGACAAAACGTTCACCATCAGAGATACTTTGACAAATTTTCAACATCGGATTAATCGTCGTAATTTTTTACAGATATCACGCCACGCGGTGATGAATATCGACCATTTAGAATCGCTATCGGATAGTTTTTCAGGCAATATGATGGCTAAACTGACACGTGGAGTAAAATCAAGTGTCAGTCGGAAATATGTCAAATCCTTGATGGATTATTTAGGGGTATAGGAGAAAGTGATGAAACGAGTTATAGCTTATTTTGTATCTGGTATGAGGACAGGATCCTTCTTTTATTTGTGTTTGGTGTTATTATCCCATGTCTATACCAACATCGTCTATCCTGCTGTAAATGTACGCAACATCCTAGCGATCTTTTTAATGAGTGGAACAATGGGAGTCTTGACCTTCATTATTGAGGAAGAAGAGTTTTTGACCTATAGTTTGCGTGTGGCTTTGCATTTAGTTGTGACAGCTACCATCTTAGCATTAACTTACTTATTTTTTGGCTGGGGGACAGCCTTACGGAACCCGATTCCTTGGTTGATCTTTCTAGCCATTTACGGCCTGATCTGGCTGTACCAGATTTGGCAACTCCATAAAAAAACTCAACGAATCAACCAAGCTTTGTTGCATCGCAGAAAAGGGAAATAGTCCCAGAAAAAAGTGTATAAGAAAACCACGAAGTTCATACGAAACTTCGTGGTTTTACTTTCTTAATAAGTCAAAACAAAGTATTTTTTCTTACCGCGACGGATAACGGTCAATTCATTTTCTAATTTATCGCTATCGCTCAAGACATAGTCAAGGTCTTGGATGCGTTCGCCGTTGACGTAGATCGCTCCATTTTGAACATCTTCGCGGGCTTGGCGTTTAGAGTTTACCACACCAGCTGTGACCAAGAGTTCAACAATGTTGAGGTTGTCTTCTTCTTGGACCTGGTAGTTTGGCACACCACGAAGGCCTTGTTTGAGTTCTTTGACAGACAAGTTCTTGATGTTTCCTGCAAAGAGTTGTTCCGTGATGTTGAGGGCTTCTTTGTAGGCTTCTTTACCGTGAACGAGGGTGACCACTTCACGCGCCAAGATCTTTTGAGCCAAGCGTTCATGAGGAGCAGCCTCAAACTGTTTGCGGATCTCTTCGATTTCGTCCAGTGACAAGAAGGTGAAGATCTTCAAGAAGCGCACAGCATCTGCGTCCATCACATTCATCCAGAATTGGTACATTTCGTATGGAGATGTTTTATCTGCATTGAGCCAGACAGCATTGCCTTCTGATTTACCGAATTTCTTACCAGTTGCATCTGTGATCAAAGGCACAGTCATGACATGGCCCGTCTTATCTGCTTTACGGCGCATCAACTCAGTACCCGCTGTCATGTTCCCCCATTGGTCGGATCCACCGATTTGAAGGGTTACATTGTGTTCTTGGTTGAGGACGTAGAAGTCATAGCCTTGCATGATTTGGTAGGCAAACTCTGTGTAAGAAATCCCTGTTTCAATCCGTTTTTTAACAGATTCTTTACTCATCATAGCATTGACTGTAAAGTATTTTCCGACATCACGAAGGAAGTCAATAAAGCTAATGCTTCCGAACCAATCGTAGTTGTTGACCATTTCGGCCTTATTGTCCCCATTTTCAAAATCGAGGAAACGAGACAATTGCCCTTGAATGGAGCGAACCCATTCTTGTACAGTTTCTTTTGTTTGGAGACTACGTTCAGCATCTCTGAAGGACGGATCTCCAATGAGGCCAGTCGCACCGCCAACGAGCGCATAAGGTTTGTGGCCTGCTAGTTGAAGGCGACGGCTCGTCAAGATGGCAACCAAGTGACCAAGGTGAAGGCTGTCAGCAGTTGGATCATAACCAGTATAATAAGAAACCTGACCTTCTTCTAGTGCTTTGCGCAAGGCTTCTTCATCCGTTGTTTGAAATACCAAACCACGCTCTTTTAGCTCATCAAAAATGTGCATGTGTCTTTTCTCCTTTATTCATTTGTTCATCCTTCTATTCTACCATAAACCAAGGAAATGGCAATGATTTCCATCATTTTCTTGTCCTGGCCCAAGAAGAATGAGTGACGATTTCTACGCTCTTGTGATTGAAAACAAAGGGTCTAATCTGCTATAATATAGGGAACAAGGAGAAAGAATCAGTGAATCAATTAAAAGAGAAGCTGCAAGAGTTTTGGAAGAAAGTCCAAAAATTCTTTGCAAATATGTATACAGAAACTCTGAATAAGGAAAAAAATGAAGAAAGTAGCTGGTCTGTCGGCGATATTTTTGCGACCTTTTTGAGGACCCTCAAACTCTTGTGGGACGTGATGATCGCCCTGTTCGTGTGCCTCTTTTTATTTGGCGCAGGGATCGGGATTGGTTATGCAGCGAGCCTCTTTAGCAATGTCAAGGTTCCAAAGACAGAAGAACTGGTCCAGCAGGTTCGCAATGTTAGCAGTGTTTCAAAACTGACCTATTCCGATAAGAGCTTGATTGCAGAGGTGGACAGTGACTTGATCCGTACACCTGTAGCGGGAGATGCTATTTCGGACAATGTCAAAAAGGCTGTGATTGCGACAGAAGATGAGAATTTTGAAAGCCACAAGGGGGTTGTGCCTAAAGCCGTTCTTCGGGCGACGCTTGGGTCTGTAGCTGGTGTGGGTTCCTCTAGTGGGGGATCGACCTTGACCCAGCAATTGATCAAACAACAAGTAGTTGGAGATGCGCCTACCTTTACCCGTAAGGCAACGGAAATTGTAGATGCCTTGGCTTTGGAGCGGGGGATGGATAAAAATGAAATCCTCACAACCTACTTAAATGTTTCGCCTTTTGGACGAAACAATCGGGGACAAAATATTGCAGGTGTGGAAGCCGCAGCTCAAGGGATTTTTGGAGTCCCTGCCAAAGACTTGTCTGTCCCACAAGCGGCTTTTATTGCTGGCTTGCCTCAAAGCCCCATCGTCTATTCTCCTTATGCAGCAGATGGTAGCTTAAAGAAAAAAGAAGATCTTGAGCTTGGTTTAGCGCGTGCCAAAGACGTCTTGTTCAATATGTACCGAACAGGAGTCCTGTCGAAAAAAGACTACGAAACCTATGCCCAATATGATTTGACCAAGGACTTCCTTGCTTCTGATGGGATCGAGAAAACACCACATGACTACCTCTACTTCCAAGCAATGGCAGAAGCAAAAGATGCCATGTATGATTACTTGATCAAGCGTGACAATGTGACCAAGCAAGACCTGAAAAATAATGAAACCGTCAAGGCTTACCAAGAATTAGCGGAGAGCGAGTTGCGCGAAGGTGGTTACACTATCCAAACCACGATTAACAAACCGGTTCACAATGCGATGCAGGCCGCAGTAGCAAACTTTGGAAGCGTCTTGGATGATGGGACGGGTCTTGTAGAAGTTGGGAATGTCCTTATGGACAACCGAACGGGTGCCGTTTTAGGATTTATCGGTGGACGGAATTTTGACGGCAACCAAAACAACCATGCCTTTGATACAGAGCGTTCCCCAGGGTCTGCTATCAAGCCGCTGTTGGCCTATGGGATTGCCATCGACCAAGGCTTGATGGGAAGCAATAGCATCCTTTCTAACTACCCGACTAATTTCTCAAGTGGTGAGCCGATCATGCACGTGGATAGCCGAGGGACAGCCATGATGGATCTCCGTGAGGCCCTCAATACCTCATGGAATATTCCAGCTTACTGGACATACCGGACCCTTCGTGAAAAGGGTGTGGATGTCCCATCCTACATGAAGAAAATGGGCTATGATATCCCTGAATATGGCATTGAGAGTCTGCCAATGGGGGGAGGAATTGAGGTCACTGTTGCCCAACATACCAATGGTTTCCAAACCATTGCTAACAATGGGAACTACCTCAAACGCTACATGGTAGAGCAAATCATTGATCGAGATGGAGATGTAGTTTACAAGCACGAGGCAGATCCTGTTCGTGTTTACTCTCCAGCAACGGCAACGATTATGCAGGATCTCTTGCGCGGGGTTATTACGTCTGGTGCTACAACGACCTTTAAGTCACGAATTAGCCAAGTCAACCCAACGCTGGCAGGTGCTGACTGGATTGGAAAAACCGGTACCACTAACTCAAATGGGGATATGTGGTTGATGTTGTCCACTCCAAATGTTTCTTTAGGAGGTTGGATCGGCCATGACAACAATGCTTCCATGCAGACCTTGACTGGATACAACAACAATGCTCAATACATGGCGCAGTTGGCGAATGCGATCTACCAAGCAGATCCAAGTCTCTTTGGAATTCAGGATAAATTCACTCTCGATAAGAGTGTGATCCGCTCTGAAGTGCTCAAATCGACTGGAGAAAGGCCAGGTCGCGTCAATGTCAATGGTAGAGATATCGATCTGAGCGGTCAAACTGTGACGAGTCTTTGGGCCAAAAACGGAGCGCCAACCACTCAATACCGCTTTGCCATCGGGGGATCGGATAGTGATTATCAAAGTGCTTGGGCAGCCATTCTCGGTAATACCAGTGGAAACCAGCCGAATAATAAGAACAATTCGACAACCAATAGTTCATCAAGCAATAGTTCAAATCGAAACAGCTCAAATCGTAGCAATCAACGCTAGTGTGATCCTTTAGAAAACCTAGAGAAAGCCTTGATTTTTGGAGCAAAAAACGGTATAATAGTAATAACTAATTTGTCGTGTGCTTTATTTGAAATATTGTCCAAATAAGAGCTTACAGCAGTTAAATCTTACTTGAATAAGTCGATTTAGCTGCTCTTTTTGTGCCTATTTTTTAGGAAAATCCTAGTTTGTTACACAAATTTAATTTTTCTAAAAATTACAAAAAGCGACGAATGAGGTGAAGAGACAGCTCTTCACGTGATGCAAATCACACAATTGTAGTTAAAACCGGATAGGTGGTAGGAGTGATGTTACCAAGCTATCCTAGTATGGAAAAAGGAGCTAAAAACTTTGGCAGGACATGACGTTCAATACGGGAAACATCGGACCCGTCGTAGTTTTTCAAGAATCAAAGAGGTTCTTGATTTACCAAACTTGATTGAAATCCAGACAGACTCATTCAAAGATTTCTTGGATCATGGCTTGAAGGAAGTATTTGAAGATGTGCTTCCAATCTCGAACTTCACGGATACAATGGAATTGGAATTTGTGGGATATGAAATCCGCGACCCCAAGTATTCGCTTGAAGAAGCGCGCATCCATGATGCCAGCTATTCAGCCCCAATCTTTGTGACCTTCCGTTTGGTCAACAAAGAAACAGGTGAAATCAAGACCCAAGAAGTTTTCTTTGGTGATTTCCCAATCATGACTGAAATGGGAACTTTCATCATCAATGGTGGAGAACGGATTATCGTATCTCAGTTGGTCCGCTCACCAGGTGTCTACTTCAATGATAAGGTGGACAAGAATGGTAAGATTGGTTATGGATCTACGGTTATCCCTAACCGTGGGGCTTGGTTAGAGCTTGAAACCGACTCGAAAGACATCGCTTACACTCGCATCGACCGCACACGTAAAATTCCATTTACAACGCTTGTGCGTGCTCTTGGATTCTCAGGAGATGATGAAATTATCGATATCTTTGGGGACAGCGAATTGGTTCGCAACACCATCGAAAAAGATATCCACAAAAATCCAATGGATTCGCGGACAGATGAAGCCCTCAAAGAAATCTATGAGCGTCTTCGTCCAGGTGAACCTAAGACAGCTGAAAGCTCACGTAGCTTGTTGGTAGCCCGTTTCTTTGATCCACGTCGCTATGACTTGGCCCCTGTTGGTCGCTACAAGATCAACAAGAAACTTAATATCAAGAACCGCTTGTTGAACCAAACCATCGCAGAACCATTAGTAGATGCTGAAACAGGAGAAATCCTTGTAGAAGCTGGTACTGTCCTGACGCGCGATGTCATCGATAGCATCTCTGAACAATTGGATAATGGCTTGAACAAGATCACCTATATCCCAAATGATGCGGCTGTTTTGACTGATCCAGTTGAATTGCAAAAATTTAAAGTGGTCTCACCAAATGATCCTGATCGTGTCGTTACCGTCATTGGTAATGCAAACCCGTCTGATAAAGTTCGTGTGGTGACTCCAGCTGATATTCTTGCTGAGATGAGCTACTTCCTCAATTTGGCTGAAGGCCTTGGACGTGTGGATGATATTGACCACCTTGGAAATCGTCGGATTCGTGCCGTTGGTGAATTGCTTGCCAACCAAGTCCGTCTTGGACTTTCACGGATGGAGCGTAACGTTCGTGAACGGATGTCTGTTCAAGATAACGATGTCTTGACACCACAACAAATCATCAATATTCGTCCTGTCACTGCAGCAATTAAAGAGTTCTTTGGTTCTTCACAATTGTCTCAGTTCATGGACCAACATAACCCACTTTCTGAGTTGTCCAACAAGCGTCGTTTATCTGCCTTAGGACCTGGTGGTTTGACACGTGACCGTGCTGGATATGAAGTCCGTGACGTGCACTATACCCACTATGGTCGGATGTGCCCAATCGAAACACCTGAAGGACCAAACATCGGTTTGATTAACAACTTGTCTTCATACGGACACTTGAACAAATATGGCTTCATCCAAACACCATACCGTAAAGTAGACCGTGAAGCAGGCGTTGTGACAAATGAAATCGTCTGGTTGACAGCTGATGAAGAAGATGAGTACATCGTAGCGCAGGCCAACTCTAAGTTGAATGAAGAAGGTGGCTTTGCTGAGCCAATCGTCATGGGACGTCACCGTGGTAACAACCAAGAGTTCCCATCTGACCAAGTCGACTACATGGACGTTTCTCCAAAACAGGTAGTTGCCGTTGCGACAGCATGTATTCCTTTCTTGGAAAACGATGACTCCAACCGTGCCCTCATGGGTGCCAACATGCAACGTCAGGCTGTGCCATTGATTGATCCAAAAGCACCATTTGTTGGTACGGGTATGGAATACCAAGCAGCCCATGACTCAGGAGCTGCGGTCATTGCCCAACACGGTGGTAAGGTTACCTATGCAGATGCGGATAAGGTAGAAGTTCGTCGGGAAGATGGTTCTTTGGACGTCTACCATGTTCAAAAATTCCGTCGTTCAAACTCAGGCACAGCCTACAACCAACGCACTCTTGTTAAAGTTGGTGAAACCGTTGAAAAAGGCGATTTTATCGCAGACGGACCATCTATGGAAAAAGGGGAAATGGCCCTTGGACAAAACCCAATCGTTGCGTACATGACTTGGGAAGGGTATAACTTCGAGGATGCCGTTATCATGAGCGAACGCTTGGTGAAAGAAGATGTCTACACATCTGTTCACTTGGAAGAATTCGAATCAGAAACGCGTGATACCAAGTTAGGCCCTGAAGAAATTACACGTGAAATTCCAAACGTCGGTGAAGATGCTCTTCGTGACTTGGATGAAACAGGTATTATCCGTATTGGTGCTGAGGTTAAAGAAGGCGATATCCTTGTTGGTAAGGTAACACCGAAGGGTGAAAAAGACCTTTCTGCCGAAGAACGTCTCCTTCATGCTATCTTTGGAGATAAATCTCGTGAAGTGCGGGATACGTCTCTTCGTGTGCCTCACGGTGGAGATGGTGTCGTTCGCGATGTCAAGATCTTTACGCGTGCAAACGGAGATGAATTGCAATCGGGTGTCAACATGTTGGTTCGTGTTTACATCGCACAAAAACGGAAGATCCGCGTCGGAGATAAGATGGCCGGCCGTCACGGAAACAAAGGGGTTGTATCCCGTATCGTTCCTGTAGAAGACATGCCTTACCTTCCAGACGGAACTCCAGTCGATATCATGTTGAACCCACTTGGGGTGCCATCTCGTATGAATATCGGTCAGGTTATGGAACTTCACCTTGGTATGGCGGCTCGTAACTTGGGCATCCACATCGCAACACCTGTCTTTGATGGAGCAAGTTCAGAAGATCTCTGGGATACGGTCAAAGAAGCTGGTATGGATAGCGATGCTAAGACGGTTCTTTATGATGGCCGTACCGGTGAGCCGTTTGACAACCGTGTTTCTGTCGGTGTCATGTACATGATCAAGCTTCACCACATGGTTGATGATAAACTCCATGCCCGTTCAGTTGGGCCATACTCAATGGTTACCCAACAACCACTCGGAGGGAAAGCTCAGTTTGGTGGACAACGTTTCGGGGAAATGGAAGTGTGGGCCCTTGAGGCCTATGGTGCATCAAACGTCCTTCAAGAAATCTTGACCTACAAGTCAGACGATGTCAATGGACGTTTGAAAGCCTATGAAGCGATCACCAAAGGAAAACCAATTCCAAAACCAGGTGTGCCAGAATCCTTCCGCGTTCTTGTCAAGGAATTGCAATCACTTGGTCTTGACATGCGTGTCCTTGACGAAGATGATCAAGAAGTGGAACTTCGTGATCTCGACGAAGGGGAAGACGATGATGTGATTCACGTGGATGACCTTGAAAAAGCACGTGAAAAAGCAGCCAAGGAAGCTAAAGCAGCCTTTGATGCGGAAGAAGCAGAAAAATAATCAGTCAAAATGATTGTCTTGTGAGAAACGAATGTTTCTGATAGGATGATTCGATAATAAGATACAGACACAAGGAGGTGGTGAGAAAGTTAGCTTTCTTCCCCACCTAAGGCTGTATTTAAATGAAACAAGTATGAAAACAAGGAAAGGTAAGAAATAGTGGTTGATGTAAATCGTTTTAAAAGTATGCAAATCACCCTAGCTTCTCCAAGCAAGGTCCGTTCATGGTCTTATGGAGAGGTCAAGAAACCTGAAACAATCAACTACCGTACATTGAAACCAGAACGTGAAGGTCTCTTTGATGAAGTCATCTTTGGACCTACAAAAGACTGGGAATGTGCGTGTGGAAAATACAAACGGATCCGTTATAAAGGAATCGTTTGTGACCGCTGTGGTGTGGAAGTAACACGTGCCAAGGTTCGTCGTGAACGCATGGGGCATATCGAGTTGAAAGCTCCTGTATCACACATCTGGTACTTCAAAGGCATCCCTTCTCGTATGGGATTGACCTTGGATATGAGTCCTCGTGCCCTTGAAGAAGTCATCTACTTCGCAGCTTACGTGGTGATCGATCCAAAAGATACACCGCTTGAGCACAAATCCATCATGACAGAACGTGAATACCGTGAACGCTTGCGTGAATACGGACCAGGTTCCTTTGTAGCTAAGATGGGTGCAGAAGCCATCCAAGACCTCTTGAAACAAGTGGATCTGGAAGCTGAAATTGTTCTCTTGAAAGAAGAATTGAAGACTGCAACTGGTCAAAAACGTGTGAAGGCTGTGCGTCGTTTGGACGTCTTGGATGCCTTCTATAAATCTGGCAACAAGCCAGAATGGATGGTCCTCAACATCCTTCCCGTTATTCCACCAGATCTTCGTCCGATGGTCCAATTGGATGGTGGCCGTTTTGCCGCCTCTGACTTGAATGACCTTTATCGCCGGGTAATTAACCGGAACAACCGTTTGGCTCGTTTGCTTGAGTTGAATGCACCAGGTATCATCGTGCAAAACGAAAAACGGATGCTCCAAGAAGCGGTTGACGCTTTGATTGACAATGGTCGTCGTGGTCGTCCAATCACTGGACCAGGTAGCCGTCCACTTAAATCATTGAGCCACATGCTCAAAGGGAAACAAGGACGCTTCCGTCAAAACTTGCTCGGGAAACGGGTGGACTTCTCAGGACGTTCCGTTATCGCTGTTGGTCCAACTCTTAAGATGTACCAATGTGGTGTGCCACGTGAAATGGCGATCGAGCTCTTTAAACCATTCGTCATGCGTGAAATCGTTGCGCGTGATATCGTACAAAACGTTAAAGCTGCAAAACGCTTGGTAGAGCGCGGAGATGAACGGATCTGGGATATCCTCGAAGAAGTCATCAAAGAACACCCAGTTCTCTTGAACCGCGCACCGACCCTTCACCGTTTGGGTATCCAAGCCTTTGAGCCTGTCTTGATTGACGGGAAAGCCCTTCGCTTGCACCCGCTTGCCTGTGAAGCTTATAACGCCGACTTTGACGGGGACCAAATGGCCATCCACGTGCCTCTTTCAGAAGAAGCCCAAGCTGAAGCGCGTATCTTGATGTTGGCTGCTGAACACATCTTGAATCCAAAAGATGGAAAACCAGTCGTAACGCCTTCTCAGGATATGGTATTGGGGAACTACTACCTTACAATGGAAGAAGCTGGTCGTGAAGGGGAAGGCATGGTCTTTAAGGACCGTGACGAAGCTGTGATGGCGTATCGCAATGGTTATGTGCACCTACACTCACGTGTTGGGATTACGACCGATAGCTTGAACAAACCATGGACAGAAGCGCAACAACACAAGATTCTCTTGACAACTGTTGGTAAGATTCTCTTCAACGATATCATGCCTGCAGAACTTCCATATCTCCAAGAGCCAAACAACGCCAACTTGACAGAAGGGGTTCCAGCTAAGTACTTCTTGGAATCAGGTCAAGATGCTAAATCAGCAATTGAAAAATTAGAATTGAATGTTCCATTCAAGAAGAAAAATCTTGGGAACATCATTGCTGAAATCTTCAAACGCTTCCGTACAACAGAAACATCTGCTTTCTTGGACCGTTTGAAAAACCTTGGTTACAACCATTCAACCCTTGCTGGCTTGACAGTGGGGATTGCCGATATTCCAGTTGTTGAAGACAAGGCTGAAATCATCGAAGAATCTCACAAACGTGTGGAACAAATCACTAAGCAATTCCGTCGTGGTATGATCACAGATGATGAACGCTACAATGCTGTTACTGCTGAATGGCGTGCAGCCCGTGAACGATTGGAAAAATGCCTGATTGACAACCAAGATCCGAAGAACCCAATCGTTATGATGATGGACTCTGGAGCCCGTGGTAACATCTCAAACTTCTCGCAACTTGCCGGTATGCGTGGTTTGATGGCCGCTCCGAATGGTCGGATCATGGAATTGCCAATCCTTTCAAACTTCCGTGAAGGTTTGTCAGTACTCGAAATGTTCTTCTCAACTCACGGTGCTCGTAAAGGGATGACCGATACGGCCTTGAAGACTGCTGACTCAGGTTACTTGACTCGTCGTTTGGTAGACGTTGCCCAAGACGTGATTATTCGCGAAGACGATTGTGGAACTGACCGTGGTCTCTTGATCCGCTCTATCACAGAAGGCAAAGAGATGATCGAGTCTCTGGAAGAACGTCTGAACGGTCGTTACACTAAGAAAACCGTTCGCCATCCTGAAACTGGTGAAGTCATCATCGGCCCAGACGAATTAATTACAGAAGACAAGGCGCGTGAAATCGTCAATGCTGGTGTGGAAGAAGTCACTATCCGCTCTGTCTTTACATGTAACACTCGCCACGGTGTCTGCCGTCACTGTTATGGTATCAACTTGGCAACTGGTGATGCGGTTGAAGTTGGTGAAGCAGTTGGTACAATCGCTGCCCAATCTATCGGGGAACCTGGTACACAGTTGACCATGCGTACCTTCCACACGGGTGGGGTTGCTTCAAATACCGATATCACGCAGGGTCTTCCTCGTGTCCAAGAAATCTTTGAAGCCCGCAATCCGAAAGGGGAAGCGGTCATCACAGAAGTCAAGGGTGAAGTTACAGCGATCGAAGAAGATGCTTCAACTCGGACTAAGAAAGTCTTTGTCAGTGGTGCAACTGGTGAAGGTGAATACGTTGTCCCTTACACTGCTCGCATGAAAGTCGAAGTGGGAGATCATGTTTCTCGTGGTGCAGCATTGACAGAAGGATCTATCCAACCAAAACATCTCCTTGCTGTACGTGATGTCTTGTCTGTTGAAACTTACCTCCTTGCGGAAGTACAAAAAGTATACCGTAGCCAAGGGGTAGAAATCGGCGACAAACACATCGAGGTCATGGTTCGCCAAATGATCCGTAAAGTTCGCGTCATGGATCCAGGAGATACCGACCTTCTCATGGGAACGCTCATGGATATCACAGACTTTACAGATGCCAATAAGGATGTCCTCATCTCAGGTGGGGTACCAGCGACAGCTCGCCCAGTTCTTATGGGAATCACCAAAGCCTCGCTTGAAACCAATAGCTTCTTGTCAGCTGCTTCCTTCCAGGAAACAACGCGTGTCCTTACAGATGCAGCAATCCGTGGTAAGAAAGACCATCTTCTTGGTCTCAAGGAAAATGTTATCATCGGTAAGATCATCCCAGCAGGTACTGGTATGGCTCGCTACCGTAACCTTGAACCACAAGCTGTCAACGAAGTTGAAATTATTGATGAAGTTCCATTGACAGATGAAGCAGCAGATGAAGTCCAAACTGCTGAAGTCGTGGAAGAATAAAAATGAAAAATCGGAGTCCTCGGGTTCCGATTTTTTTTGAAGAAAAACATAAAAATTTATGAATAAAAAATTTACTGAATAATTATTTAATTAATATTTTACCAAAAATATTAGCCCGTTAAAATATATGCATTTGCGCCTCAGTGCTTTAAAACTAGTGAATATGTATTACAAAACCCAAAATAAATAAATGACTAACTATTAGTAATTAGTAAATAAAACCAAAATAATATTTGACAAGTACAGTCAGAGGGGGTAGAATGAGAAAAAGATGTACAAAAATTAACAATTTGTTGAGATAATCACGATCTCAACGGGAGAAGTTTATGGGGAAATTGAAGATCATGGTTGTGTTTGGGACACGACCGGAGGCCATCAAAATGGCCCCTTTGGTGTTGGAGTTACAAAAACATCGAGAGACGCTGGGGACTGTCACCGTAGTTACAGCCCAGCATCGTCAAATGTTGGACCAAGTCTTAGAGACTTTTCATATTCAGCCACAGTATGACTTGAATATTATGGGGAAACGTCAAACCTTACTCGAGATTACTGGTAAGATACTGGATCAATTGGATCCTGTGGTGAAAAAGGAAAAACCGGATATGATGCTGGTACATGGAGATACGACAACGACCTTTGCGGCTAGTCTGGTTGCCTTTTACAACCAAGTCAGTATTGGGCACGTCGAAGCTGGTTTACGGACCTTTGATAAGTATTCTCCATATCCAGAAGAGATGAACCGTCAGATGACGGATAACTTAGCAGATTTGTATTTTGCGCCAACAAGCGAAAGCAAGGCCAATCTTTTAATGGAACATCATCCGGAATCTGCTATTGTGGTGACGGGAAACACAGCGATTGATGCGCTGAAACTGACGGTTCAAGAGGACTACCACCATGAGGTGCTGGATCGATTGGATCCAACGAAAAAATTGATCCTTGTGACCATGCATCGAAGAGAAAATCAAGGGCAACCGATGAGAGCAGTATTTCAGGCAATACGAGAAATGGTGGACAAGCATCCTGAGATTGAGGTGGTTTATCCCGTTCATTTGAGTCCAGCTGTTCAAGAAGCTGCGACGAGCATTTTAGGAGATCACGATCGGATTCATCTCATTGCTCCTTTGGATGTATTGGACTTCCATAACCTAGCCTCCAGAAGTTACTTTATCATGTCGGATTCTGGTGGTGTGCAAGAAGAAGCGCCATCACTAGGAAAACCGGTACTGGTCTTACGGGGTACGACAGAACGTCCAGAAGGGGTCAAAGCTGGTACCTTAAAATTAGTTGGTACAGATCCTGTAATGGTCAAATCCACAATGGAAGAGCTATTAACCAACGAAAGACTGTATGCTGAAATGGCCAATGCTCGCAATCCTTATGGAGATGGAAAAGCATCTGAGCGGATCGTACAAGCGATTCAACAGTATTATGGTTTAGGAGATGCTGTTGAAGAATTTCAAGAGGGAGAATAAGAATCATGAAAAAAACTGAGAAGTTAAGTCGATGGTTGCTGATTTTGCTTGTTTTCGAAGCCCTTCTTTTCCTATATTGCTTATTTTTTGCAAGAGAGATTCTGATTGAAGAAGGTTTGTTTCTTGTCTTGGGTTTGTTCACAATCATTGTTTTAACGGATTTATTGCTAACCTGGGTCATCCTTCTTTCCTTTGCTTTTGGAATTGTGTCATTGGTCGCAGGCGTTGTGTATATTCCGTTTAACCAGGCCTTGCTCTTACTCTTTAGTTTTCCAGTCTTGCTTGGAATCTTGAGTCAAATTCGTTATCACCTATTTAAAGAAATTGCAAAAGTACAGGATCAAGAACCAGATGCTTATGTGGATTATCGCAATCGAATTGCAGCCTATAGTTCGCAGAGCAACGATCGCATTCAGGCTCTCTTAATTCATTGGTCGCATGAAGAATTGTTTTTCCAAATGCAACCTAGGGAATACAACCGAACCTTGAATCAAATTCATTACTTGTTATCCAATCATATCAAGCAAAATGGGAGTTTGTATTATGTATCAGATGGAAACTTTTTGTTGTTTGATTCAACTAGTCAGACCAATCTGAAAGACGAATATGAAACGGTGGTAAAACCCCAATTGGAAAGTCTCGTTTTTCGTGGTGAAGATGGGGTTCAAGCCATTCAATTTCAATCAGGATTTTTAGCGGTTGATCCTACTAACCGTACCAAGTATTATCGCTATAAAGAGATGATGAGTTATTTAAAACGTCAGTTAGAGACGGATATTATTGTGGAATATTAGGAGGAAACCATGACGCTCACAACTATCTTTTTTAATATCGCCATCAGCATCAGTCTGTTTTTTGCCTTGTGCTTTATTGTATTATTTGTAGCCTATATGATGATCTATCATCGTGTGAATAAAAACTTTAAGGCGGTGGACCATGATTAGTCAAATTGTGATGATTATTGCCCTGGTCTCCATTTGGCTGTCCTTGGCCTGGGCCTTGGTCATTCTCTTTTCAGCCGTTCATTTTTGGTTCAAACATAGTGATTTTCGCGTCGATACGGCGCCTCTTCCTTATTATCCTAAAGTCACAATCGTTGTGCCAGCCCATAATGAGGATGTGGTCATTGCCCAAACAGCTAAGGCCATTCTCGACCTCAACTACCCCCATGATCGTGTGGAATTATTCCTCTTTGCGGATAATTGTTCTGACAGGACCTATGAAGAATGCCTTGCCGTTCAAGCTCTACCAGAGTATGCGGGACGTGATGTAACCATTATCAACCGAAGTGGGACAGGTGGAAAAGCGGGTGTTTTGAATGATGCTTTGAAAATGGCAACGGGAGATTACATTTGTGTCTACGATGCGGATGCCATGCCTGAAAAGAACGCCCTTTATTTCTTGGTGAAGGAAGTGCTCAAAGATCCAGAACGTCATGTGGCTGCGTTTGGCCGGAATAAAACGCGGAATGCCGGTCAAAACTTCTTGACCCGTTGTATCAACCAAGAAATCGTGGTCACCCAACGGGTTCACCATGTGGGCATGTGGCATCTCTTTAAGATTGGCCGGATTCCTGGGACCAACTTTATCATCCAAACGGAGTTTGTGAAGAGTATTGGAGGATGGAAGAATGGTGCCTTAACAGAGGACACGGATATTTCCTTCAAAATTATGCACAGTGGGAAATTAATTGCTTTAGCCTATAATTCAGAAGACTTTCAACAGGAACCGGAAACCCTGAAGAGTTATTATATGCAACGGAAACGCTGGGCTAAGGGGAATTATGAAGTGGTGCTGTCAAACTTTAAGCATTTGTTTGGCAAGGGCAATTGGCGGGTCAAGCTTGAAGTCATCAATTATTCTTGTATTTTCTTCTGGTTTAATGCAGCGATTGTCTTATCAGACTTGATCTTTTTTGCAAATATCTTAGCTATGTGCTTGCATACAGTGGTGCCTGGGGTTCAAATTCCATTCGCATTTGACTCTGAGAATATCTATATTGCTCAATTGATGCTCTTTAACTGGATCTTGATGATCGGGCTTTATTTGCTTCAGATCAATGTGGCCTTGGCTTCTCAGTTTGGACAAGCTACAGTTAAGCAAATTTGGTTGGCCTTGGCTGCCTATTTCACCTATTCCCAACTCTTCATCATTGTGTCGATTGATGCCATTTCTTCGATTGTAATGGATAAAGTATTGCACCGTAAAGAAACCAAATGGGTTAAAACGAAACGATTCGCTGGATAGGAGAACTTATGAAAACGAAAAAGATGAGATATGTGTGGTTTCTAGCGATCCTTTGTATTTTCTGTTTGACCTTGTTTTTGGCGAGAACGAGAAGTAAGGTGGACATGCGCAATCGGATCTATCGTCAGTGGCAGGATCATTTTGTGGTCTCTAAAGGAAAAGAGTCCTATGTTCAAACAAACAATTCCAAGGATCAGACAGTGGTTTTATCAGAAGCGCAGAGTTATGGAATGGTGATCACGGTAGCAGCTGCTAAAAAAGGACAAGCACAACAAGAAGATTTTGAGCGTCTCTACCAATATTATTTGAATCATCGGATTGCGGATACTCAATTGATGTCTTGGAAACAAACGATTGTGGATGGAAAAGCTTCAGCTGAGGATCATAATGCAACGGATGGGGATCTTTACATTGCCTACTCTTTACTAGAAGCTGCTCAACAATGGCCAAAACAGGCCAAAAAATACCAAGACCAAGCTAAAGCTATTTTAGAGGATGTCCTCAAATACAATTACAATGAAGAAACAGGTGTTTTAACGGTAGGGAACTGGGCCAATCAGGATTCAAATTTTTACTATTTGATGCGGACGTCTGACACGCTGCCAGCGCAATTTCAACTGTTTTATAAGGTCACAAACGATTCTAAGTGGTTAGATATCAAAGATAAGATGTTGCACCAGTTGGATGTAGTGAGCTCAAAGACATCCTCAGGTCTACTTCCAGACTTCATTTGGGTGGATCACGATGGGGCTAGTGTAGCCGATCCAAATACCATTGAATCTAAGTATGATGGTTCTTATTCCTACAACGCCTGTCGATTACCTTATAACCTCTCTCAAAGCAAGGATAAAACCAGCCAGAAATTGCTGAAAAAAATGCTTGGTTTCTTTAAAAAGCAACGAAACCTTTATGCAGGTTATGATTTAAAAGGGAAGGCCTTAAACGATCATCAGGCAGCCAGCTTCCTTGCACCGATTGTTTATGCTTCAGAGAGTGGAGAAGGGTATTTAAAATTGGTTCAACAGAATAAATATATTTTTACCCAAGATCTCCCTTTGAACAACTACTATGATGCAACCATGACTACCATGATTGCCCTAGAATTGTTTTAAGTAAGAAACATAAAAAAGAGAGTCTTGCAAGATGCTTGTTTCATGTTGTAAGGCTCTCTTCTTGTTTGTGTCTCGTAAAAAAGACCTCAAAGAAATAGGACAGCCATTTTTTAGAAAATGGCGCTGATATTTTCATGAAAAGAGGCCCTTAAAGAGGGTCTTGAGCACAAAACTTTTATTCTCAAAGGATTTTCTATATAATAGAGGATACAAAGGATGGAAGAGTTTATGTATCGAGTGATTGAGTTGTACGGGGATTGTGAGCCCTGGTGGTTTTTAGATAATTGGCAAGAGGATATTGTGGATAGCTGGAAGTTTGAGGACTATTACCAAGCTTTGAAAAACTATAAACAAAAGTGGTTGGAATTGAACGAACGTTTTCCTAGTTATAAAAGTAGGAGTGATTTGATGACAGCCTTTTGGGATCCCAAAGAGCAAGAGTGGTGTGAGGAATGTAGTGAGGATGTGCAATTGTTTCACTCGATTGTCTTGCTAGAAGATGGGCACAAAATTCCAAAAAGTAAACTCCGGCCTGGCTACGAAAAGGAAAAAGGAAGCAAGAAGCACCGCTCCTGCCAATATACCCTTAGTGCTAAGCAGGCTCCAAAAAACCTATAATGAATCCAGAAGATTTTTTAGATGTTTCTAGAAAATCTTCTTTTTTTGCGTTCTTTTTCGAATAGTATAAGTGAGAGGAGGAACTATGGTTCAAGAAATTGCAAAAAAATTGATTCGCATGGGAAAGAAGGAAGAAGCCCAGGATCTTTATTTTATCCCTCGAAGTGAGGGATACCAAGTCTTTATGAGGGTGGGAGATGAGAGGCGCTTTGTACAGACCTTTCCTTTTGAGGAGATGACAGCGATTATCAGCCACTTTAAATTCGTAGCAGGGATGAATGTGGGAGAAAAAAGACGCAGTCAATTGGGCTCGTGTGACTACCCTTTGGAAGAGGGGGTGGTCTCGATCCGTTTGTCAACGGTTGGGGATTATAGAGGCTATGAAAGCTTGGTGATTCGTCTCCTACATGATGAGGAGCGGGAGTTGCGCTTCTGGTTTGACCAGTTGCCGGAATTGCAGAAAAAGTTAGCAGGTCGGGGGCTCTATCTTTTTGCGGGGCCTGTTGGTTCGGGCAAGACCACCCTCATGCATGCTTTAGCGCAGGCCCGTTTTGCGGACCAGCAAGTCATGTCTATTGAAGACCCTGTTGAAATCAAGCAGGACAATATGCTCCAGCTCCAGCTCAATGATCAGATTGGCATGACCTATGACAACTTGATTAAACTCTCCCTACGCCATCGACCGGATCTTCTCATCATTGGGGAGATCCGAGATAAGGAAACCGCTCGCGCAGTGGTACGAGCTAGTTTGACAGGTGTGACGGTCTTCTCCACCATTCACGCCAAGAGCGTTAGGGGAGTCTATGAGCGCCTCTTGGAGCTTGGGGTGAGTGAGGATGAGCTAAAGATTGTCTTACAAGGAATTTGCTACCAACGATTAATTGCAGGAGGAGGTGTTGTTGATTTTGCAACGGAAAACTACCAAGAACATACAGCCAGTCGCTGGAACCAGCAAATGGATCTCTTGGCTCAATCAGGATATATCCAGCTGGCTCAGGCACAAGCCGAAAAAATTATCTACAGCTAAACAAAAGCAAATCATTGAATTGTTTTCCAATCTTTACTCGAGTGGCTTTCACCTAGCTGAAATTGTGGATTTCCTAGACCGTTCCCATCTGGTGGATGGGCGCTTGGTAGCTAAGATGCGGGAGGATCTTGCTCAAGGGCGACGCTTCTCTGAGATGATGGCGGGAATTGGTTTTTCAGATACGGTGACCACACAACTATCTTTAGCAGAGCATCACGGGAACATTGAATTGAGCTTAGAGAAAATCGGAGCTTATTTGGAAAATATGCGCAAGGTCAAGAAAAAATTAATTGAGGTAAGTACTTATCCTCTTCTTTTAGTCGGATTTTTAATCCTCATTATGTTGGGCTTGCGCAATTATTTACTTCCTCAGATGGATAGCCAAAATATAGGAACGCAATTGATCAGCCTGTTTCCGCAAATCTTTTTGGCTCTCGTCGCAGGCAGTGGGATTTTGGTCCTACTAGGAGTGGCTTACTACCGGAAATCTGGCAAAATCAAAGTATTTAGTGCCCTGTCTCACCTGCCTTTTGGAAAAGGCATGATTCAAGCTTATTTGACGGCTTATTATGCCAGAGAATGGGGCAATATGATCGGCCAGGGATTAGAGTTATCCCAAATTTTTAGCATGATGCAAGAACAAAAATCTCAGCTCTTTCAAGAGATTGGAGTGGACTTGGCGCTGTCCTTGGATCGGGGTCAATCTTTTTCAGAGACAGTTGGCCACTATCCCTTTTTCAAAAAAGAGTTGCCTCTTATGATTGAGTATGGCGAGGTCAAATCAAAGCTCGGAAGTGAGCTAGAGATCTACGCTGAAAAAACGTGGGAGGATTTCTTCCGCCGGGTTCACAAGGCTATGAATGTGATTCAACCCTTGGTCTTTGTTTTTGTGGCACTTGTAATTGTGTTACTCTATGCAGCCATGTTGCTGCCAATTTATCAAAATATGGAGGTTCATTTATGACATCATTTAAAAAATATACGGTAAAGGCGTTCACGCTGATTGAAATGCTGGTGGTTTTATTGATCATCAGTGTCCTATTGTTGCTTTTCGTGCCGAATTTGACCAAACAAAAAGACTCTGTGAAAGAAACAGGAAATGCAGCGGTTGTCAAGGTGGTCGAAAGTCAAGCAGAACTCTATGAACTCAATCATACTAACGATAAGGCCAGCTTATCAAAACTTATTTCTGAAGGCAATATTACCAAAAAACAAGCAGACTCTTATCGTGCTTATTATGCGAAAAATAGTGGAGAAACACGTGCGGTTGCAGATTAAGGCTTTTACCTTGGTGGAGACACTCTTGACCTTGATGATTGTGAGTTTCATATATATGGGTCTAACTGGATCTGTCAAGACTAGTTTTCAGCAGGTGGAGGAAAAAGTATTTTTTGCAGAGTTTGAACACCTTTACCAAGAAAGTCAAAAGATCGCTCTGGCAAAGCAAACAGAGCTAGATCTAGAAGTGAGTGCCAGTGAGATTCGTACGCCTTACCAGACGGTGAGCATTCCTGCATCGGTGAGTGTACAAGACCCGAAAACGATTCAATTAGACCGAGCAGGTGGAAATTCCTCCCTTGCAAATCTTCATTTTACTACACAGAGAGGAGTGGTGACCTATCAGCTATCGCTTGGTAATGGAAAAATTAAAAAGAGTATCCAGCCCCGCTAGTATTCTCCTAGAATCATTAGTGGCCTTGAGTTTATTTGCCATGATTACAACCTTGCTCTTAGGAGAAATGAGGCGGTCACGAACAGAGCGACTAGCGGATTTCAAAGAAATGGAAGTGTTATCCGTTGCTCAAATGGCCCTACAGACAGGTAAGAACTCCTTAACGGTCAATGGAATTCAAGTAGAGGTTGAAAAAGATGCGCAACACATCACGGTCTACCATCAAGGAAAGGCGGTGCTACATGTGGAGTAAACGAAAGGTCCAAGCTTTCACCCTACTCGAAGCCTTGGTTGCTCTGTTGGTGCTTAGTGGCGGTATCCTGATCTTTCAAGGATTGACCAAACTCTTGCATTCGGAGCTGGACTACCAAGCTCACCAAAAACAGGAAGAGTGGCTGTTGTTTCAACAACAATTGCAGGTAGAATTGGATCGCAGTCATGTTGAAAAAGTGGAGAACAATCACATCTACTTGACTCAAGATCAAAAACCAATTGCGATTGGCCAGTCTAAGGAAGATGATATTCGGAAAACGGATGATCGGGGTAGGGGGTACCAACCCATGATTGCAGGTGTTCGCTCTAGTAAAATATGGCAGGAAGAAGATCTCATTCATGTGCAGATAAGCTTTGAAGAAGGCCTAGAAAGGGAGTATATCTACCATGTGGTTCCAGCGATTCAAAAAGAAAAGAGTTAAAGCGGGTGTCTTGCTGTATGCCCTCTTGATGGCGGCTGTTTTTAGCCTTTTACTTCAGTTTTATCTGCACCGCCAAGTTGCTGAAAGACGTATTCTCAAAAGTAGTGAGGATCGTCTGCGTGTCTATGCCTTGGTGCAGTTGGCAACGGGTCAGGAAACCAAGGAGGAGACAACAGCGGACGTTCGTTTGAAATCTGGGACGGTTCACCTCAAGTGGGATGCTGGTTTTCTTTATGCCAAGGCTGAGATTCATCAGGAAAGCTATGACTTTGTTTTGCCTGTAAGCGAAGAAAAAGAGAGCAAGAAAGAGAAAAAAGAGAAGAAAGAGAAGAAGGAAAAGAAGTCCAAGAAAGAAAAAGCGATGCCAGATCCGCCTTCTGAAGAATCATCAAGCGAGGAGAAGAAGCAAGCAGACAATAGCGAAAACGACTAATTTTTGGTATGATAGGGTTCGGAGGAAATCATGAATTTCGAAAAAATTGAACAAGCCTATACCTATCTATTAGAAAATGTCCAAAGCATTCAAAATGAGTTGGCAACGAGTTTTTATGATGCCTTGGTCGAACAAAATGCGATCTATCTGGATGGGGAGACAAGCCTGGAAGTCGTCAAAAACAATCACCAACGTTTAAAGGAGCTTCAATTAAGCAAGGAAGAATGGCGCAGGGCTTATCAGTTTCTCTTTATGAAGGCCGCACAGACCGAGCCCTTGCAAGCTAACCATCAGTTCACACCGGATGCAATTGGCTTTATCCTAACGTTTTTGATTGATCAATTGGCCAAAAGTGACCAAGTTGATGTTTTGGAAGTAGGGAGTGGTACAGGCAATCTCGCTGAGACCATTGTCAACAATAGTCGCCTGGAAATGAGTTATTTGGGATTGGAAGTGGATGATCTCTTGATCGATTTGTCTGCTAGTATTGCAGATGTTATGGCGTCGAGTGTGGCATTTGTCCAAGGAGATGCGGTGCGCCCTCAAGTCTTGAAAGAAAGTGACTTGATTGTAAGTGACCTTCCCATCGGCTACTATCCTGATGATGCAATTGCACAGCGTTACCAAGTGGCAAGCTCAGAAGGGCATACCTATGCCCATCACCTGATGATGGAACAGGCCTTGAAGTACTTGAAACCTCAAGGAGTGGCGATCTTTTTAGCGCCCAATAATCTTTTGACGAGCCCTCAGAGCGATCTCTTGAAGGCCTGGTTGAAAGAACATGCCCAACTACTAGCCATGATGACCTTGCCCGAATCCCTCTTTTCAAACCCAGCTTATGCTAAGACTATTTTTGTCTTTAAAAAGCAAGAAGAAGGACAGATGCAACCATTTGCCTATCCATTTACAAATTTACAAGATCAAGATGAGATTGTTCGCTTTATGGAAAGTTTCCAAAACTGGTTACAGGATAGTGAAATTTGAGCAAAGATCTGTTATAATAGAGAATGTGAAAACGCTTGATGAGGTGAAAATATGTCGAAAACAATTTCAATTAATGCAGGGAGCTCCAGTTTAAAATGGCAATTGTACCAAATGCCAGAGGAAACCGTTCTTGCAAAGGGATTGATTGAACGAATTGGTTTGAAAGATTCTATTTCAACTGTTAAATTTGATGATCGTTCTGAAAAACAAGTATTGGATATTCATGACCATACACAAGCTGTAAAAATCTTGTTGGATGATTTGATTCGCTTTGATATTATCAAGTCATACGATGAGATTACAGGGGTTGGTCACCGTGTCGTTGCAGGTGGAGAGTATTTCAAAGATTCTGCTTTGGTAGATGACGAAGTTCTTCGAAAAGTGGAAGAATTGTCTTTATTAGCACCACTTCATAATCCTGCCAATGCAGCTGGGATTCGGGCTTTTAGAGAGATTTGTCCAAATATTACCAGTGTTGTCGTATTTGATACTTCTTTCCATACAACCATGCCAGAAAAAGCTTATCGTTATCCTCTTCCAACTAAATATTACACAGAAAATAAGGTCCGTAAATACGGCGCTCACGGGACTAGCCACCAGTATGTAGCTGGGGAAGCGGCAAAACTCCTTGGAAAACCATTGGAAGAATTGAAATTGATCACTTGCCATGTCGGAAATGGGGTATCTGTTACGGCGATTGATAAGGGAATTTCTGTCGATACTTCAATGGGCTTCACTCCTTTAGGTGGGGTCATGATGGGAACACGTACAGGAGATCTCGATCCAGCGATCATTGCTTATTTGATGGAGCACACAGAAGACTTCAATACTCCTGAAGATATCAGCCGGATCCTTAATCGTGAGTCAGGCCTTCTAGGGGTATCAGAATCCTCTAGTGATATGCGTGATATCCACACAGCAATGCACAATGGCGATGAAAAAGCTAAATTGGCTTATGATATCTTTATTGATCGCCTACAAAAATATATCGGTCAGTACTTGGCTGTCTTAAATGGTGCAGATGCTATTGTCTTTACTGCTGGAATCGGTGAAAATGCAGTGAACGTTCGTTCGTCTATTATTAATGGCATCAGCTGGTTTGGTTGTAAGGTAGACCCTGAAAAGAACGTCTTTGGAGTAGTCGGTGACATTTCTACAGATGACTCCCGTATCAAAGTCTTAGTCATTCCAACAGATGAAGAATTAGTCATTGCGCGTGATGTTGAACGGTTCAAAAATCAGTAGATCAAACGGATAGGAGAAGGTCGGAGGTGTAAGCCTCGGCCTTCTTTTGGTCCATCCTCCTTTGCTAGCTATAGTCCTTTAACAAAGTTTGATGAGTCTGTACCCCCTTTCTATATGGTATGTCCGGATCAAAAAACGTTTTTTCAAAAAGGTCGATACGAGTGTCCCCACTTGGCCGTCCTCAAACAGAAACTTCTCCTTCATTTTCTTCATCGCATCAAGAGTTTTCTTCCATGATAAATTATGATAAAATGGTAGGTACCAATGAGTTTTGATGGTGTTCCATCAGCTAGAGGCAAAGAAGAAATGAACCATCAACTGCAATCGGTCAGATGAGCTAACTCGGAGGTTTGGAACCCTTGTTCTGGCCTCTTTTTATATCGATACTCTCTGATTGCAAGGGAAAGGAGTTGGAAGATGACGAAATGGGTAGATAGGAAAGGACTAAGTGGGCAAGGCACGCTCCTTTGTGGCATTTTAAATGTCACTCCGGATTCTTTTTCAGATGGTGGAAAATACACCAAGCTTGATGCAGCTCTGCATCAAGCGAGAAAACTGGTCCAAGAAAGAGCGCAGATCCTGGATATCGGAGGGGAATCGACGAGACCAGGCAGTCATTATGTGGAGATCCAAGAAGAGATTGACCGTGTGGTGCCGGTGATTGAAGCCATTCGGAAAGAAAGTGATGTCTTGATCTCGGTGGATACCTGGAAGTCCCAGGTGGCGGTTGCAGCGCTGGAAGCTGGAGCTGATATTGTCAATGATATCACTGGTTTTCTTGGAGATCCAAAGATGGCCACTGTTGTGGCAGAGCATGAAGCTGGTACAGTTCTCATGTTTAATCCAGTGATGGCAAGGCCAGATCATCCAAGCTCCACTATTTTTCCAACTTTTGGTTTTGAGCCAGCTTTTACAGAAGCAGAGCTTCAAACAATGGCGCAAGAACCGATTCAAGACGTGATGTGGACCTTCTTTGACCGTTCGCTTGCGCTAGCAAAAGAAGCCGGTGTCCAGATGGACCGGATCATGCTAGATCCTGGGATTGGATTTGGTTTGACCAAGCGCGAGAACTTGCTCTTGTTGCAAGAGCTTGAAACCATCCACCAAAAAGGTTATCCGATCTTTCTAGGGGTCTCCCGCAAACGCTTTGTGGTCAATATTATTGAAGAAGCTGGATTTGAGACAGATCCTGCAACGGAGACTGGTTTTTGGAATCGGGACCTGGCTTCGAGCCATTTGACGAGTATTGCAGCCAGTCAAGGAGTCGAAGTGGTGCGGGTGCATGACATTCCCCTTCACAAGATGGCAGCCAGTTTAGGACAAGCTATTTTCCAAGCCCAAGAGGCAGCAGATACCAATTTAAAACAATACAAGTAAATGAAGACAAAAGAACATCAGTTGGATCTTCGTTGGCTAGAAGCCTATCGTTCTCAGGATCCACATTTTGGCTTGGAGCGCATGGAAGCTCTATTGGCTTTGAGAGGAAATCCTCACCTAGACTGTCGGGTCATTCATGTTGCGGGGACCAATGGCAAAGGATCTACCATTGCTACCTTATCCCAACTTTTGAGGCAGGCAGGTTTACGCGTTGGAGTCTTTACCTCTCCTTATCTGATCCACTACAATGACCAAATCATGATCAATGGCGAAGCCATTTCCGATCAAGACTTGCAAACCTATCTGGATAGCTATCACCAACTCTTAAAAGCTGAACAATTATCGACCGTCTTTCAAGGTTTGACAGAATTTGAGGTGATGACAGCCATCGCCTATGATTATTTTGCTCATGAGGAGCTGGATTATGTGATCATGGAAGTCGGTATGGGCGGACGATTAGACAGCACAAATGTCTGTCAGCCTGTTCTGACTGCGATCACGTCGATCGGCTTGGATCATGTTGCTCTTCTTGGGCCAGATCTGGCTTCCATTGCCCGTGAAAAGGCTGGTATTATCAAGCCTGAAATTCCTCTGGTTCTAGGGAAATTAGAGCTTGAAGCCAGCCAAGTGATTGAAGGCATTGCGCTTCAAAAGAAAGCACCGATAACAGCCTATGACAGAGATTACCAAGTTGAGCTAGAAGCCTCTTGCCTATCGGGCCAATCCTTTGCTTATCACAGTTCCAAAAGAGAAAAGGCTCCCTATCAAGTAGCGCTCTTAGGTCATCACCAGGCTAGAAATGCAGCTCTTGCTATCAGTATCTGTGATGTACTTTTTGAAAGAGAAGGGCGCGAACTCTTGTCAAAAGAGTTGGTAGATAAGGCTTTGCGTCAGGTTGTCTGGCCTGGTCGGATGGAAGTGGTCTCGCAAAATCCCATGATCTTGCTAGATGGGGCCCATAACCCCCATGCCGTTGCGCCTTTGATCGCAAGTCTTCGGGAACTGTTCCCAAGTCAAAAAAAGACCATTCTTTTTACCTGCATCCGGACCAAAGCCTTAGAAGAGATGCTCATTCAGTGGCAGGAACTAGAAAATAGTCGCTTGATCCTCACGACCTTTGAAGATCCAAGAGCTTATTCTCAAGAAGAGATAAGAGCTGCTGCGAAAAACCATCAGCTGGAGGAAGTCAACTGGCAAGAATTTCTACAAAACTGGCAAGCTGGAGATGATGAGCTCCTCATTGTAACAGGATCGCTCTATTTCCTTAGTCAGGTACGACCTTATTTATTAAAAACAGAAAAATCCAACTAGGAGATGATATGGATACAAAGAAAATTGAAGAAGCAGTAAAAATGATCATCGAGGCAGTCGGTGAAGATGAGAACCGTGAAGGGCTTCAAGAAACCCCGTCCCGCATTGCAAAGATGTACCAAGAAATCTTTTCAGGACTAGGACAGACGGCAGAAGAGCACCTGTCTAAATCATTTGAAATCATTGATAACAATATGGTGGTTGAGAAGGATATTTTCTTCCATTCCATGTGTGAGCATCACTTTTTACCGTTTTATGGAAAAGTGCACATTGCCTACATTCCAAATGGCCGTGTGGCTGGGCTTTCAAAACTGGCTCGTACGGTCGAAGTTTACGCTAAAAAACCACAGATTCAGGAACGTTTGACGGTAGAAATCGCAGATGCCTTGATGGAATATCTTGGAGCACAAGGAGCACTTGTCTGGGTAGAAGCAGAGCATATGTGTATGAACATGCGGGGTGTCCGTAAACCCGGGACTGCTACAGTGACAACTGCTGCGCGTGGACTGCTTGCGACAGATAAAGACTTAAAAAATGAAGCCTATAAACTCATGGGCCACTAATGGCTGGCTATAAGAGGTGAAGAGAGTGGATCAATTACGGATCAAGGACTTAGAGGTATACGCCTATCATGGAGTTTTTCCAGCAGAAAAAGAATTGGGACAACGCTTTGTCCTAGACCTATGGGTGGATTATGAGATGACCCGTGCAGCCCGCACAGGAGATTTGGATGCTTCGATCCATTATGGAATTTTAGCGGAACAGTTGACTGAGTGGATGCAGGCGGACAAGATCGATCTGATTGAAACAGTTGCCTTTCAATTGGTGCAAAAGATTTTCGAAAGCTATGCCTTTGTAGAAAAAGTTCGTCTGGAGTTGAAAAAACCTTGGGCTCCTGTCCCCTTGCCATTAGAGACTTGTTCGGTGACAATCGAACGGGAGAAAAAACGGGCCTTTATTGGGATTGGCACCAATATGGGAGATAAACAACTGCAACTAGAGACGGCGCTAGAAAAAATCAAGGATCGAGGCATTCGCCTTCTTCAGACATCCACAAGGATTGAAACAGAACCTTGGGGAGGAGTGGAGCAAGACGCCTTTTTGAATCAGGTGGCAGAGGTTGAAACCTGGATGACCCCAGAGGATTTACTAGAGACCTTGCTTGCCATCGAGCAGGAAATGGGGCGTGTCCGTGAGGTCAAGTGGGGGCCACGTGTGATTGATCTAGATCTGCTCTATATGGAGGACACCATTTGTTACAGCCCTAGCTTGATCTTGCCGCACCCTTATGTGGCAGAACGAGCCTTTGTCTTAGAATCTTTAAATGAAATTGCTCCTCATTTTGTGGACCCTGTTCAAAGAAAGCCCATTCGCCAATTATGGGAGGCTGTCAAATAGTCTCTCTTCTTTGCATCATAAAAAAACAATCCCTGTTCGAGGGATTGTTCAAATTGAAGACAAAGACTTCTTAAAAAACTTTCCTTAGGTGAGTACGGACGTCTGCGAACTTCTACTAAGTTCCAAGACTAATGATTGAGCCTGTGGTCTCAATCATTCCGAGTGCCTGAAACTGAGTCGTTTCAGGCACTTTTCTCACGGCGGAAAGTTTCAGAATATGATTGAATAACTATAACGAGTATAATTTTTAAAGAATTGATTAGATTTTATTAAAGATTCGTCTATATACACTCTCAACAATCCCTCGAACGGGATTGTTTTTCTTTGTCTCAGTTTATTTACGATACAAGCGATCGTACTGGTAGACAGGGTCCATGGTGACGTTGATACCGAGCTTGCGAAGGACGTTCTTGTCTTCGTCTGTCAGCATCACGGTTGAATGGGCTTCGCTGCCTTTCAACTTGCCTAATTCTTGCATAGCAAGCTTAGCGTCTTCATTAGTCATAGCCGTAATGGCAAGGGCAATGAGGATCTCGTTTGAGTGAAGACGAGGGTTGCGGCTACCCAAATGATTGATCTTCAGGCCTTGGATCGGTTGCACGTATTCTGGCTCAATCAATTTGGTTTCTTTGTCAATATGCGCTAATTTCTTAATCGCATTGATTAAGAGGGCTGCGGTTGGGCCAAAGAGATCAGACGTTTTTCCGGTTACCATCTCGCCGTTTGGCAATTCAAGCGCCAAGGCTGGCTCGCCCGTTTCTTCTTCTTTCTGACGAGCAAGAACGGTCACTTTTCGATCATTTGGCGTAATGCCCAAATCATTCATCAAGAGCTCAATCTTCTTCACAGCCCCTTCGCCGACGCGTTCAGCTTTGACATCCAAGATGGTTTGGTAATAGCGACGGATGATTTCTTGTTGGGAAGCTTCAATCGCGGCGTCATTGTCCACAATAGCAAAGCCAACCATGTTGACGCCCATGTCTGTTGGAGAAGCGTAAGGGGAAGTTCCCAAGATGCGTTCCAACATGCGCTTCAAGACAGGGAAGATTTCAATATCGCGGTTGTAGTTGACCGTTGTTTCCCCGTAGGTTTGGAGGTGGAAAGGATCGATCATATTGACATCGTCTAGATCTGCAGTCGCTGCTTCATAAGCCAAGTTAACTGGGTGGTGCAAAGGAAGATTCCATACTGGGAAGGTTTCAAACTTAGCATAACCTGATTTGATCCCATTTAATTGGTCATGGTACATATTGGACATACAAGTTGCCAGCTTACCAGAACCAGGTCCAGGAGCTGTCACAACGACCAAATTGCGGCTAGTCTTGATGTAGTCATTTTTCCCCATCCCCTCAGGAGAGATGATATGGTCCATATCGGTCGGATAGCCCTTGATCGGATAGTGGAGATAAGAGGCGATCCCGCTCTTGTACAGTTGTTTGCGAAAGGCGTCTGCTGCAGCTTGTCCAGCATATTGGGTGATCACGACAGATCCTACAAAGATCCCTAATTCATTGAATTTGTCGATCAAGCGTAGCACTTCTTGGTCATAAGAAATTCCTAGGTCTCCACGGGCTTTTGAGTGCTCAATGTTGTTGGCGTTGATGGCAATGACAATTTCCACCTGGTCGCGCAATTCTTGGAGCAGCTTGATCTTATTGTCTGGTTCGTATCCAGGGAGGACACGAGCAGCGTGGAAGTCTTCTAACATCTTACCACCAAATTCAAGGTAGAGCTTGCCATCGAATTGGTTGATCCGCTCAATAATGTGGTCACGTTGCAAGTTCAAATACTTTTCAGAACTAAAAGCTTGTTTTTTCATGTAAAACTCCTGTATATAAGGGAAGGGTCTGCCACACAAATCCAAGGATGAGTGTTCCGTTCCCTACCATTTCATTCTTTCATATTATATCAGAAAACAGATGGAAGATAAAATATTCTAAGATACTTTCCTAAGATAAGGTTAGATATCATAGAATTTGATTGTTCAGGCATATTTTTTTCATAAAATGACCTAAGTGATGCTAAACAAATAAAATGAGGTAGTCTATTAAGGTTATCGCAGTGTGCACTTAAACTTTCCGCTGTGAGAAAAGTGCTAGAAACAAACTTGTTTCTAGCACTTGGGAGTTTTGGACCTAAGGAAAGTTTTTAAGAGGATTTTATCCTCTATCTGAAAGCCCCTTACGGGGCTTCAGATAGGCTTTGTTTAATAGTGTTTGATTAAATCAACTGTAGAGCGATCCAATTTCTTAACCAATGCTTGCAAGAAGGCTTGCGCTTGCAAGAAATCATCCATGGCATAGAGGGTTTGATGAGAGTGGATGTAACGTGCACAGACACCAATGGTTGTTGATGGGACTCCACCGTTCTTCAAGTGTGCTGCACCTGCATCGGTACCACCTTTGGCACAATAGTATTGGAATTTAATGCCCGCTTCCTCAGCAGTTGTGAGTAAGAAGTCTTTCATATTTGGTAGCATGATGTGACCTGGATCGTAGAAGCGAAGCAGTGTTCCTTCACCAATCGCGCCCTGGTCCCCAAAAACATCCGCTGCTGGTGAACAGTCTACAGCAAGGAAGATTTCAGGATCAAATTTAGTAGTTGAGGTGTGGGCACCACGAAGTCCTACTTCTTCTTGAACGTTAGCCCCTACATAGAGTTCGTTGTTTAAGGCTTGTCCAGAAAGACTCTTGGCTAATTCGCTGACCATCAAGACGCCGTAGCGGTTATCCCATGCTTTAGAAATGACGTTTTTACCATTAGCAGTGAGAATTGCAGAGCTATCTGGGACCAAGGTATCTCCAGGACGGATGCCATAGCTCTCAGCTTCAGCTTTAGAACTAAAGCCTGCATCAAAGACGATGTCGCTAATGGCAGGTACGGTTGGCCCACCTGTACCACGTGTCAAATGTGGAGGAACAGATCCGGAAATAGCAGGGTATTCACGTCCATCACGTGTAAAGAGTTTGAAGCGTTGGCCGCTGACGACCATCGGATTCCAACCTCCGATTGGAACAACACGGAAAGTTCCGTCAGCTTTGATTTCGCTAATCATAAAACCAACTTCGTCCATGTGGGCAGCTACTAAGATACGAGGAGCGTCAGCAGCTGTTGAGTGTTTGACCCCAAAGATCCCACCGAGACCATCTGTCACGATTTCGTCCACATGAGGGGTCAATTGTTGGCGCAAATAATCCCGTACAGGACCTTCATGACCTGAGATGGCAGGGATTTCAGTTACTTCTTTGATTTTAGAAAATAAATCAGTCATAGGTTACCTTCTTTCTGATGCTATTTTATCACTTTTTCTACAAGGATGGTAGCGTTATTATAGAAATCGGTCCCGAAAAACTGAAGGAGGAGATCCAGCCTAGACCATTGTCCCTCTGCTTATTTTGTGTTACAATAGGCACTATGAAAGCTAAAAAAATTATTTTGTCTAGTCTGGCTGTAGCAAGTGCAGGAGCTCTTGCGGCCGGTGTTTATAAAATTGCCAAAGATCAAAAGCGTCTCCGTACTCAAGAAGAGTTGGTAGCAGAAGTACGGGAGCAAATGGAAGCTATGGGGACGATTGCGACCTTGTATGTGGAACTCTACGAGTCTAGTGAAGAGCGTTTAGTAGGAGGCGTCATTTTTGAAGATGAGCGCCATTACCGCTTTGTCTATGAGGATGGTCTTTTGCAGTACGAAGAGGAAAAACTATGATTACACCAAATTCTCTAGAAGAAATTGCTTCTTATGTAGAGCAAGAGGGCAAGAAAGTCTTTGTCTTTTCAGCGGACTGGTGTGGGGATTGCCGTTATCTCAAGCCTTTTTTGCCGGAGATTGAGGCTGAAAATCCCGAATTTACCTTTATCTTAATTGACCGAGATGCCTATATGGATCTGGCGAAAGTCTGGGATGTTTATGGGATCCCTAGTTTGGTGGTTCTGGAAAAGGATAAGGAAATCGGACGGTTTGTCAATCGGGATCGGAAAACTAAAGCCCAGATTACAGCATTCTTAGCAGGATTAAAATAGGAGAAGAACATGATTGTAACATACAACAAAGAACAAGTCGGCGATGTATTGATGCTGACCTTGAAAAACAGTGGGGAAGCAAAGCTAGCGGTGGAGAGAAAAGGAACGGTGGCTCGCGTTTACCGTGAGGACAACCAAGAAACGGTTGCCTGGAATATTTTTGATGCCTCATCTTTCTTCGCCATCGAAGGCAAGGGCCAAGTCTTTTTGACAGAAGAGCAAGTGGCTCGTTTGAATCAAGAATTGGAAGCAGAAGGCTTCACAGAACGCTTGGTCAATGATCGGGAACCAAAATTTGTGGTGGGAGAAATCCTTGAAATGGTGGCCCATCCAGATAGTGACCACTTGAATATCTGCCAAGTAGCAGTTGGAGCAGATAAGACAGTTCAGATCGTAGCAGGGGCTCCAAATGCGCGGGTGGGTCTAAAGACCATTGTCGCTCTTCCAGGTGCCATGATGCCGGATGGTAGCTTGATTTTCCCAGGAGCACTTCGTGGTGAAAAAAGTTATGGCATGATGTGCAGTCCTCGCGAATTGCACTTGCCAAATGCTCCTCAAAAACGAGGCATTATTGAATTGGATGACGCAGAAGTAGCAGGAACACCATTTGATCCTGCTCGTCACTGGCATGAATAAAGAGAAGAATCTAGGATGTTTTGAATCCTAGATTTTTTGATTTTGGTTTGCCACCTCCATTTTTTGAAATTTTTTCGAATAAATAGATAGGAGGTAAATGATGTATAATAAAGTTGTTTTAATCGGTCGCTTAGTAGCGGCTCCAGAATTGCATAAAACCAGCACAGACAAATCCGTTGCCCGAGTGACCGTTGCGGTCAATCGTCGCTACAAGGACCAAAACGGGGAGCGAGAGACTGATTTTGTCAATGTCGTTGTCTGGGGGAAATTGGCTGAAACCATGGCTAGTTATGCCAGTAAAGGGAGTTTGATCTCTTTGGATGGAGAGATTCGGACGCGCCGCTACGAGAAAAATGGCGTCATGCAGTATGTGACAGAGGTCCTTTGCCAAAGTTTTCAGTTGCTAGAGAGCCGGGCTCAGCGGGCTATGCGTGAAAATGGTGGAACAGGAGATTTAGCCGATATCATCTTAGAAGAAGAAGATCTTCCTTTTTAGGATCAAAAAAGAAAGCTGGTTCGTTTATAGACCAGCTTTTTTGATACTTGCTAGGGATTTCATTCGGGAACTACTCTTTTAAAAATAAAGCAAAAATATGCATCTGTACAATAAAAGCCAGCACTTTTCTTGAAAAAGTAGTAGAATAAAGTAATATATATTCAAAATTTTCAGAAAAGGAACGGAGTTTGAAGGGGAAAGAAGAAAGAAAAGAACGGTTGAAATGGCTGATAAAACGGGTTTTGCTGGTGATTCCAGTGGCCTGCATCCTCTTGTGGATCTATGCCGTTTGTCAAACCAGTAGCATCAAGGATCAGACCAAGATCGGTGTCACCTATATGACCATGAACAATGAGTTCTATAAAAGTATTCATTCGGAAATTAGTCGAATTGCCGATGAGAGAGGGGCTCTTGTATCTGTCCGAGATCCGGAATTGGATGAAAAAAGGCAGAGCCAGCAGATCGATGATTTTTGCGCCCAAAAAGTAAATGTGATTGTGATTAATCCGGTCAAAGGGGATAGTCAGCCCATTTTAAGAGCTCTTAAAAAAGCTAGAAAACAAGGAATTAAGATCATTGCAGTTGATACCCAGCTCAAGCATTTTAAGCCGGATGCTAGCATTGTCTCTGATAACTACCAAGCAGGAGTCTTGATTGCGAAAGAGTTGATGAAACGCTCTTCAAATGCTCGGATCCTTCTCTTGGAGCATAAGGGAACTGTTTCAGCAGATACGCGGATTCAGGGATTTAAGGATACCATCAAAGGGCATGGGTCTTATGAGATCATCTCGGAACTAGAAACCAAGGGTCAGACGGAGATCGCCATGCCCGCTGTCCGTAAGTTTTTGCAGTCAGGGGGGAATGTCGATACTCTAGTCGCCTTGAATGACCGTTCAGCTATAGGAGCTTTAGCAGCGATCAAGGAGCAAGGAATCACCCATCCCATTGCGATCTATGGGATTGATGGCTCACCAGATATGAAAGCCTTGCTGCACTCGACAGATGATGTCGTAGGAACCGTTGCCCAGTCTCCGTTGAAGATGGGAGACCGTGTGATGGAGGTCATCCAAGATATGACGGCTGGGAAGAGCTACCAAAAAGAGATAACCATTCCGGTTCAAATGATGACAAAGGAAAACATCGATCACTTTGATGTGAATGGGTGGCAGTAATGAGAAAATTTAGAGGTGTGAGATACAGTTTGGCCATTCTGATGGTCGTGAATTTTATCGCTGTGATGCTCAACAGTATCATCTATCTTCAAGCAACCAATTATATCATTGCTCAACGACAAGCTTCCCTATTAGTAGAACGCTTAGAGCGCATTCCTTTTGCGCCCTCTACAACTTTTTGGTTGTCTGCACTCTTATTTGCTGGGATTGCCTTGATTTCCATGAGTCGTTATCGGTCTCAAACGAGTCGATGGTCCATTTTTGATAAGTGGAATATTCTGGAGATTCTCCTGATGTTGCTCTTGATGTGGGTCCAAAATGTAGCTTATAACGGGCTCATTCTCTTGGTTTTTGCGGATATCTTCTATGGTTCCAAAGAGTTGAATACCAAGCGAGACCGCAGGTATTGGTTTGCGTTTATCCTAGTAAGTTTCTTGATGCTTCTTGTGACCAATTCAGACGTCTTTTCGCTTTTCTTTCCGATTCCTTCTCTGGATGTCTATATTCATTTTTATCCTGCCTCCATTCGGATTCTGGCCTTTTTCTTGAAGAATTCCCTCTATGCCTTGAATATGGTGCTCTTCATTATTTCGCTTTTGTTCTATATTATGAATGTTCTTGCGGAAAACCACGAAGTGGAAGAAGAGCTGGCCATGGTTTCGAAGGTCAATACGGAATTGAACAACTATATGGCCTTGTCTGAGAAGATTGCAGAAGATCGGGAGCGCAAGCGGATTGCTCGGGAGATTCACGATACCTTGGGGCATGCGCTAACAGGGATCTCGGCAGGCTTAGATGCTGTCGGAGTCTTGATTGATATCGATCCCAATCGGGCAAAAGAGCAGGTAAAAAGCGTATCAGAAGTTGTCCGGGAAGGGATTCAAGATGTGAGAGGCTCTCTCAACCGCCTCCGTCCAGGTGCCCTTGAGGGACGAACCCTCAAAGATGCTTTAGAAAAGATGATCCGCGAGTACCAGACGCTTTCTAACTTGCAGGTTGATTTACACTATGAATGGGTCGATGTCGATATGGACGTCATGATTGAAGATACGATCTTTCGTGTGATCCAAGAGTCTATGACCAATGCGGTTCGCCACGGTCATGCCAGTCAGATGAGCCTCCATTTTTTTGAGAATGAAGAAGATTATCTGATCGAGTTGCAGGACAATGGGGTTGGATTTGAAACCTTGACCTATGGCTATGGGCTCAAGCAGATGATGGAGCGTATTTCCATCCTAGGAGGACAGCTTCAATTTGAAAGCCGCGATGGATTTTTCACGCGCGTCAGTTTACCGAAATATAAAGAAGGGAGATAGAGATGGTGATAAAAGTAATGGTGGCAGATGACCAGGCCTTGATTCGAGAATCTCTGAAAATTATTTTGTCAGCCCACCCCGATATCGAAGTGGTGGCCACAGTGGAAGATGGGAATCACGTCTTGTCGAACATTCCACAGACACATCCTGACCTGATCTTAATGGATATTCGGATGCCAGGCATGGATGGGGTTTTGGCGACAAAAGAAGTCAAAGAGCACTATCCGGATATCAAAATTATTATTTTAACGACCTTTGACGATGATGAATTTATCTATAGTGCACTCAAGTATGGTGCTTCAGGTTATCTTTTAAAGGGAGCCTCGACAGAGGAACTCTATGAAGCGATTAAGGTGGTGTATCAAGGCGGAGCCATGATCAACCCGAATATCGCTAGTAAAGTCTTTCAAATTTTCTCACAAATGGCCAAAACCAACTTCTCTATTGCTGTAGATGAGGACAATGTCAAGGATTTGAGCACGACGGAATGGCGCATTATCCAAGAAGTCGGCTATGGGGAGTCCAATAAAGAAATTGCGGCCAAACTTTTCTTGTCAGAAGGAACCGTGCGCAATTACTTATCAACGATTTTGGCGAAATTAAACCTACGAGATCGAACGCAATTAGCGATCTGGTCAGTCCAAACAGGAGTGACGAGACGTGATTTTTCTAAAGGAAATACAGAATGAAATTGAAGCGAAAGCATCTTTGTTGGGGGATCGGCCTCCTTGTTGTGCTCTGTGCGAGCGCGGGTTTCTATTGGTGGAAACAGCAACCGACCGTCCTCCATATCGGCGTTTATGCAGGTTCTAGCTGGGATGTGCCGACCAGTCAACGTTCCCATGCCTTGGATCGTGCGATTCAAAAATTTGAAAAATCCCATCCTCACGTCCGTGTAGAGTATGAAAACGGGATTCCGCAGTCGGATTATTCAGACTGGCTCTCTGAAAAGATTGTCTCAGGAAAGACGCCGGATGTGTTTATGGTCTCTGAGCAAGATCTTTCCTTATTAGCAGCGCGAGGCGCATTAGAAAAGTTAAACGGCTATATGGATCGAAAAGATCAAGCTGCCTTTTATCCTGTTGCCTTTGAATCCGGTGTCTATCAGGGGCAAACCTATGCCTTACCTTATGAAAGCAATCCGATTTTGATGTGTGTCAATAAAGATCTCTTGGATAAAGAAGGTATCGCGGTTCCCAAAGAAGGTTGGACTCTTGAAGAGTTCTATACGATTTGCAAGAAACTAACCAAAGATACCAATGGGGATGGGCAATTGGACCAATTTGGGAGTACAGAATACACCTGGAAAGAAGCCTTGGCGGCAAATGGAGGTCATCTCTTCCAAGGTGGCATGCTCAAGCTGACAGCTCCAGAGGTGAAAGAGTCTCTGACTTTTCTGCAAAAATTGGAAGATCTAAATAAAAATTACAAGGTGAGCTCTAAAGATTTTGACCAGGGGAAAGTCGCCTTCTATCCCATGACCTTGGCCCAATATCGGACCTATAAACCTTATCCCTATCACGTTTCTAAATATTCAAACTTCACCTGGACCTGTATCCCGATGCCGGCTAAGTCAAAAACGACCAAGGCAACCTTGGTCACGACGACTTCTTTTGCTATGTCGGCTCGAAGTTCTCATTCCAAGTTGGCTTGGGAATTGATGCAACTCTTAACAGAGGATCCAGACATTCAACAAACCCTCTTTGCCCAATCCCAAGGGATCTCTGTCATGCCACAGGTGGTCAAGAGTCGCTCTAGTAAAGACCTTCTGCAGGTGGATGACTTTGGAACGGATTCCTTGACCAATCAGACCTTGAACCGCATCATGGAACAAGCTGTTGAAAGTAGTCCGAAAAATGTCTCAAAAGAGGTGTTAGAAAAGCTAGACTACTTGATCGGCAATGCCTTGCGCGATCAAGATGTTGAGAACCGCTTGCCTCAAATTCAGAGGGAGATTGAAAGTAGTCTACAGGTAGGAGTTTAGAGTAAAATAAGATGGCATTTTGTCAAGTGACAGATGTCATTTTTTTATTGCTAAATGTCATATTGGGAATGTGACATTTGACAATGTAAAAGCGCTTTCAAATAGTCTACAATAGAGTCAAATAAAGGAGGCGTAGCAAAATGAAATACCTCATTTTGGTCAGTCATGGTGGACTGGCAGAAGGTCTAAAAACATCACTAGCCATGTTTGCTGGTGATAAGATGGATCAGGTCATCGCGGTTGGACTCAAAGAAGGAAAATCGGTCGATGACTTCGCAGTTGATTTCAGAGAGAGCATTTCAGGATTGACAGCTGATGATTCTGTTTTGGTCTTGGCAGATATCGTAGGTGGTAGTCCATTAACCACTGCAGCCACGGTTCTAGAAGAAGCTGGAAAGCTCGATGGAGCCTTGATTCTTGGTGGGATGAACCTCACCATGGCCTTGACGGCAGTTGTGATGAAGGATGTGTTGGATGGAGACGATTTGTCAGCCACCATCTTATCAGAAGCACGATCTGCACTACAGCCTTTTGAAGTTTCAGCCACTGGTGCTGAAGAAGATGATGACGATATTTAATAGGGAGGTACCTTATGGTAGTAACATTTGTACGGATTGATGACCGCATGATTCACGGTCAGACAGTCACACGCTGGGCAAAGGAAAAACCATGTGATGGTTTGATTGCCGTAAACGATGCAGCAGCATCAAACAAGGTTTTGATCCAAGCTTACAAAGGTGCATCAGACAAGAAAACCTTTGTATGGACAAAGGAAGCCTTTAAAGAAAAATCAGCAAAAGTAACAGAATCAGATAGTCGTTACTTCTTGATCACCAAAAATCCAATCGATATGAAGGAAATTTTGGTCGACCAAGGGTTTGTCCCAGGTGATGTTAAAGAAATCATCGTAGGCCCTGCCAATGATCGTCCTGGAGCTGTAAAATTGGGAAATAACCAATCCATCACTCAGGAAGAAGCAGAAGCCTTCCAAGCCATTCAAGCAGCAGGCTACAAGGTGAAATTCCAATTGTTGCCAGATGTTTCCATCGGTTATTGGGATGATTTCAAATCAAAATTTGGTTTTTAAAACTAACAGTCTTATCTGTTAGGTGAATAAATTTACAAACAAAAGGAGCGTTTGTTATGACAATTTCATGGATTCAAGCAATCTTGCTTGGTATTTTCGCCAGCTTGTCTTCAATGCCTGGTATGGGAGGTTCCAGTATCGGGAACTATACACTCGGTCGTCCTTTGATCGGAGGGTTGATTTCAGGTTTAATTCTTGGAGATGTGACAACTGGTATTATGGTCGGGGTTGCCCTTCAAGTCGTTTATATCGCCTTGGTAACACCTGGTGGTACCGTATCTGCCGATGTGCGTGCCATCTCTTACATCGGTGTTCCTCTTGCTATCTTGTTTGTGCATGCCAACAACATCACAGATGAAGCTGGAATCGCCGCAGCTGCAGCTCCAATCGGTGCAGCCGTTGGGACAATCGGTACAGTTCTTTTCTACGGTACCGCTACTATGAACTTGGTATGGCAACACATCGGTTGGAAAGCCGTTGAAGAAGGAAACTTCAAAAAACTCTACGCAGTTGACTGGGTTTACCCTTGGATCTCTCACTTCCTCTTCTCTTTCCTTCCAACAATGATTATCACCAAATACGGTGAAAACATGGTTGATTTGATGAAACAATACCTTCCTATGGATGGTTACTGGATGAAAGCCCTCTTTACAGTCGGTGCTCTTCTCCCATGTGTCGGTATTGCCATCTTGTTGAAACAAATTGTTACAGAAGCAACTGACTTCATTCCATTCTTTGTTGGATTTACCTTGGCGAAATCTCTCGGATTGAACTTGGTATCCAGTGCCGTTGTTTCATTAATCTTTGCAGTAATCTACTATGAACTTGAAGTGATCAAATCGATGAAAGCTGCTCCTGCCGGAGTGGTGGATCTAGACGATGATGAGGAGGATATTTAAAATGGCTGATAGAAAGAAAATTTCAAAGAAAACATTAGCAAAAGCATTCCATCATTGGTATTATGGTCATTTGACTTGTTTCTCTCAAGAACATATGCAAACCTTCGGGTACTTGACTTCTATGCTTCCAATCGTAGAAGAAATGTATAACACAAAAGAAGAACAAAAGGATGCTATGCAAACCTATACGGCCTTCTTCAACACTGAACCACAACTTGGATCTCTTGTTGTAGGGATCACAGCTGGTTTGGAAGAAGCGCGTGCAAACGGAGATGCAGTAGATGGCGAAACCATCAACGGTATGCGTGCCGGTTTGATGGGACCAATTGCTGGTATTGGTGACTCATTGGTCGTTGGTACCTTGATCCCAGTTCTCTTAGGGATTGCCCTTGGACTTTCTAAAGGTGGTAACGTCGCTGGTGCTCTCTTCTACATCGTCGTATGGAACCTCTTAGTCTACTTTGGTATGCGCTTTGCCTTCTTCAAAGGTTACCAATTAGGGGATAAAGCCGTTGAATTCCTTGTAGGACCAAAAGGACAAGCTCTTCGTAAAGCGATCAGCGTTGTCGGTGGTATGGTTATCGGTGCTGTAGCAGCTACTTGGGTATCTGTTACAACAGCCCTTCAATTTAAGAATGCAGAAGGAAAAGTCTTCTTGAACATTCAAGAAAAGATCGATGGTGTTTATCCAGGTCTCTTGACAGCAGCCTTCATCACTCTTTGCTGGTGGTTGATGTCTAAGAAAAAAATTTCACCAAACAAAGTTATGTTACTTCTCGTTGTAGTTGCTTTGATCGGTGTTGCCCTTGGTATCTTCGACCCACATCTTAAATACTAAGGAAAAGAAAAAACGAATTTGCTAGTAGGAGTTTTTGAGAATGAAGTGAATTGACCTCCTTTACTTGCACTTCATTCTCAATTTTTATAAGGAGGAATCCCATGGTTACAAAACAAGAACTTGTCAATGGATATGAAACAGAAATCAAGTACCAACGCCACATGCTTGAAAACCTTGGTCGTTGGTTCAGCTTACTCTTTATCATTGCCAGTATTGGTGTGGTATTGATCTATCTCTTTCACAAAAGTTTCCTCCCACTCTTGATCCTCGGGATTTTACTAGCCTTGGTTGGAATTTTAGGCATGATTGTTTTTGGATATGGCATCTACCGCGGGCGGATCAATCTTCAAAAAGTGATCGACGATTTCAATCAAAAATTGACAATTTTAAATTGATATTTTAGAAACATCTCATCTATTTTTGAGGTGTTTTTTTCTTGACTATTTCTGACCAAGTGATACAATAGAAACATAAGTTAGCACTTACGTATAGAGAGTGCTAAAAACACGTATGGAGGAATGAACATGTTAAAACCATTAGGAGACCGTGTGGTCTTAAAAGTAGAAGAAAAAGAACAGACTGTTGGAGGTTTTGTCCTCGCAGGTGCGAGCAAGGCCGATACAAAAACAGCTGAAGTAGTGGCCGTTGGCGAAGGTGTGCGTACCCTAAGTGGCGAACTCATTGCTCCAGCTGTAAAAGCAGGAGACCACGTTTTGGTTGAAAGCCATGCAGGAATTGAAGTTAAAGATGGGGAAGAAACCTACACCATCGTTGGAACAGCAAACATTCTTGCAATTGTAGAGTAAGAGAAGAAAGAGGTAAGAGAAATGGCAAAAGATATTAAATTTTCATCTGATGCACGTTCTGCAATGGTCCGTGGTGTCGATGTCTTAGCAAATACAGTGAAAGTTACGTTGGGCCCTAAAGGTCGCAATGTGGTTCTTGAAAAATCATTTGGTTCACCCTTGATCACAAATGATGGGGTGACCATCGCAAAAGAAATCGAATTGGAAGACCATTTTGAAAATATGGGTGCTAAATTGGTGTCAGAAGTGGCTTCTAAGACCAATGATATCGCAGGTGACGGTACAACAACTGCAACGGTTTTGACTCAAGCCATCGTCCGTGAAGGAATCAAAAACGTCACTGCAGGTGCTAATCCAATTGGCATCCGTCGTGGGATTGAGACTGCTGTTGCAACAGCAGTAGAAGCTTTGAAAAACAATGCGATCCCAGTATCGAGCAAGGAAGCGATTGCTCAAGTAGCTGCTGTGTCTTCTCGTTCTGAAAAAGTCGGTGAGTACATCTCTGAGGCCATGGAAAAAGTTGGCAAAGATGGAGTTATCACGATTGAAGAGTCTCGTGGAATGGAGACAGAACTGGAAGTCGTTGAAGGAATGCAGTTTGACCGTGGTTACCTCTCACAATACATGGTCACTGATAATGAAAAAATGGTGGCTGACCTTGAAAATCCATACATTTTGATCACTGACAAGAAGATTTCAAATATCCAAGAAATCTTGCCATTGTTGGAAAGCATTCTTCAAAGCAACCGTCCACTCTTGATCATCGCTGATGATGTCGATGGCGAAGCTCTTCCAACACTTGTCTTGAACAAGATCCGCGGTACCTTTAATGTCGTAGCTGTCAAGGCACCAGGATTTGGAGATCGCCGCAAAGCCATGCTAGAAGACATTGCCATCTTGACAGGTGGTACAGTCATTACAGATGACCTTGGTTTGGAATTGAAAGATGCAACCATTGAAGCACTTGGTCAAGCAGCTAAAGTGTCAGTCGATAAAGACAGTACTGTCATTGTCGAAGGTTCTGGTAACCCAGAAGCGATCGCTAACCGTGTGGCGGTTATCAAGTCACAAATCGAAACCACAACCTCTGAATTTGACCGTGAAAAATTACAAGAACGTTTGGCTAAATTGTCTGGTGGTGTTGCCGTAATCAAGGTCGGTGCTGCAACAGAAACAGAATTGAAAGAAATGAAACTCCGTATCGAAGATGCCCTTAATGCGACTCGCGCAGCCGTTGAAGAAGGGATCGTTGCCGGAGGTGGTACAGCTCTTGTCAATGTTATCTCTGCAGTCGCAACCCTTGAATTGGAAGGGGATGAAGCAACCGGACGCAATATCGTCCTTCGTGCTTTGGAAGAACCCGTGCGCCAAATTGCTCACAATGCCGGTTATGAAGGATCTATTGTGATTGATCGCTTGAAAAATGCCGAAGTCGGAACAGGTTTCAATGCCGCAACAGGTGAATGGGTGAATATGATTGATGCAGGAATCATCGACCCTGTCAAAGTGAGCCGTTCAGCCCTTCAAAACGCAGCTTCCGTTGCCAGCCTCATTTTGACAACCGAAGCAGTCGTAGCCAACAAACCAGAACCAGCTGCCCCAGCAGGACCAGCAATGGATCCAAGCATGATGGGTGGGATGATGTAACACGTTACAAATGATTGAGGCTTTGCCTCTAATCATTTGACGCCAACCGCTATCAGGCGGTTTGGCTAAACGTCTTACTAGTTCAAAGGGAGGAAAGTATCGTTCCTCCCTTTTCACGTCGTAATCTATGTAAAACAAAGAAGGCATTATCGGCCTTCTTTATTTTCTGTCGTAACCTGCGTGTTTGATCGAGGTTATGCCTCTAATCATTTGACGCCAGCCCTATTAGGTGGCTAGCTGTATCTTCTGGTATTATAGGATAATATTTTTATTTTAAATTGTAACAAAAATGATAAATACTAGTTAAAGAGGAGTTGGTAAAACCCTTTGTTTTTAAGTGTTTTCGGCGTTTTTGAATCAGGATAAAAATGCTAACAAATTGCAATATAAATTAACTGAATTTGTAACATTGTTAGTGTAAACTAATAAGGGTAGATCTTAGATCTGCATTGTTGCAAGGGGAGAACTTCCCACATACATGTCTATTGACAATAAAACTTGATCGTACTATCGCTGTCAGTAAAATGAGAGTTTGAACGTGGCGTAGATTATATCGACCTTTTTCATATTAAAAATATTTTTCAAATTCCCCTTGCGCAAGCTCTTCCGGATTCCTCCGGGAGAGTTTTTTCTTTGCAATAAAATAGTTCTTCTGTACTCGTCCTTCAAGTACTTGGATAGTTCTTGCCATTCTAAAGACCTGATTCGTGGCTTTTGATGACTTGCTAATATGAGAAATCAATGCCGTAGTTTTCCTTTAGATAGGTCGCTAACTCGGCTTTTTCTTCCTCTCTAAATCGACAGAGGCTAAGGGCGAGACGCAATTTCAAGGTGCTTGTATTGATGATGATGTTTGACTTAGAAATATTTTCTAACTGGGTGACTTCTCTGAGGTTAAAATCTAAATAGCAAGCCTTGCTGTTGACATGATCAGGGTCGCTGACATCCACTTCAACATACGATGCTCGCAGTAATTCTTCTTTTGGGATGAAGATTTCTTTTGAGAAAAAGAGCCCGGGATAGACAGAAATGCCTTCAAAGGTAAATTCAAAGGAAACTCTGTGGCTAGTCAGTCTTTTGATGCCTGCGATCGTTGCGTAGATAGCAGCGAAAAAGAGGACGGTTGGAATCACAGTGAGAAGATTTAGTTGAGAAAAGTCGATTAATCCATGTAAGAGAAGAAAGAAAATTTGAATGAATATAGCCGATGCAAAGAGTAGATAGCCACCACCGACAAATTTTGAATAATAGATTTTCATAGGAATCTCCTTGTATATAATAGAAACTCGCCAACGCTTTTTCAAGTAGAAGACGTTTAGGTCGTGCAGAGTTAAAATTCTAGGTATCCCCATCATATCTTATGGAGCGAAGTTCTGTCAACCTTTTAGCAAGCTGCGAGGCCGTAGCTTTCGTATGATTTAGTAGTTGGTTTGTGGTATACTGGGATTTAGGCATTACAAACTTTGCGAACTGAGTTTTCATGATTAGAAAGAGGTCAATATGTTTTTTCTTAGACGGCCCCGCATCTTTATCGGACATCAAGATCGTTCATTGAGAACGATTTTTTTATCTAATCCCTTATTTATTTTGTGTTATAATGAGAGCTAAATGTATGGTGACGGACGCTCAAATTAGGAGAAGTAAATGAAAAATAAAAACAAATTTATCTTTTGTTCACTCGTTTTGCTTGTTTATTTTTTATTGTTCATTTTGAAGCCGATCTACCAATATATTTCATTCTCTAAGATGGATGTGAATAGTAGTATGGTTCAATGGATTCAAGATAAAAATGATCAGGATTGGCATGCTCTTAATAAGCATATTCATCTAGTGCCCTCAAAAGAAAATGGAAAGAACATCGGCCTTATCTATGTGGTGGATGACTATAATCAAATTGAAAGTAAGATTTCTTCTGAGAATCAAGCGGTATCCATCAGTTACAATAATCGATTACAAGGAGACAAGAGTGTTGAAATTAGTTGGGTAAATGGGGAAAAGTGGTTGTATCATGCTGGGAGATATTTGAAATTAGCAGGTGAAAATCAAGCTGTGATTGAAAGTAACACAGGTTCTTCAGTGACCGTTTGGGAACAACGTTCGGAGGAAGCTAAAAAGCGATTATATGCGATTGTAGAACAAATGAAAAAAATGTTCTAGAGCATTTGTTCCAGCAAATAGTGTTCTGTTCGTTAGCTGTCATTCTCTTTCTTTTAGGGTGGAGAATTTACGGTGCTTTCAGAAAACGTGGAGATTCACCATTATTAATGTAGATGATAACACGGGCCACTTTGAAGCGCGAGTGGGGGATCGGTAAACTTGAGAGGTCGTAATTTGCCAGAAGAATTGGGGAGATGTGACCGTCAAGGATATTTGGAGAGATGATTTATCTAAAAACTAGAAAATAAGTTATTTCTTTCATAACAGAAAAAGCGAGCTTTGTCATGAAGCGCGCTTATTTGTATTCATTAAAAATGTGGGGCAAATGATGGGGCAAATGATGGGGCAAATCAGTTATAGACAAGCAAAAAAGCCTTGTAAATCAAGGCTTTTTCCTGTTGATTTAGATGCCCCCTACAGGGCTCGAACCTGTGACCCATAGATTAAGAGTCTACTGCTCTACCAACTGAGCTAAGGAGGCAAATATAAAAAGCTGTATTGGTGCCGAAACTTCACGATTTGTATTGAACCCGCGCAATTAAGCAGGTGGGCAACTCGCTCTAACTGAAGCTGCTTCCGCGTGAAACGGCCTGCATGCTGTTAGAAGTCTTTTGTTTCCCTAATAATACAAAAATAGTCGGTCAACACTTAAGTGTGAGTTCGTACACCACAGCGTTTCTATATGTATATGATACCACATTTTGAAAATATTTCAAGAAAAAATCTCACTTTTTTGAAACCGATGTCACTTTCTCTTGAGCTGATCAATCTTCTCCTTGGTGGCTCCGAGGGCACGCTCGTACTTGCCATTTTCATTGGGAGTGAAGTAGGAAGCGTGTTTGATCTTGTCTGGCAGATAGTCTTGCTTGACCCAGTTGCCAGGATAGTTGTGGGGATATTTGTAATTTTGCGCATTTCCCAGTTCCTTGCTTCCAGCATAATGTCCATCACGGAGGTGGCGGGGAATAGGAAGATTGCCAGATGTCCTCAGGTCAGACAGGGCCTTATCCATGGCAATGTAGGCTGAGTTGGACTTAGGCGAAAGGGCTAGATCGATGACGATGTTGGCGATGAGAATGCGGGCCTCAGGAAAACCGATGCGCTCAGCTGCTTGAAGAGCCGTCACGGTATGGATCTGGGCATCTGGATTGGCCAGACCGATATCCTCATAGGCAATGACCGTCAAGCGACGAGCTAGACTGGGTAGATCTCCGGCTTCGATCAAGCGGGCTGCATAGTGGAGACTAGCATCGACATCCGAACCGCGGATAGATTTTTGTAGTGCAGAAAGGACATCGTAGTGTCCGTCTCCGTCCTTGTCCATGGTGATGTATCTCCGCTGGAGGCTATTTTCCATGATGTCGAGCGTAATATGGCGGACGCCTTCTGCATTTTCAGAGGTCGATAGCACCGCCAGATCGAGAGAATTAAAGGCGGAACGAAGATCTCCATTGGTCGAAGTCGCGATGAAATCCAAAGCGTCCTCGTCGAGTACGACTGGAAAATCAAAGCCACGCTCGGGATCATCTAGCGCTGCCTTCAGTGCCTGTTTGACCTCCTCCGTCGTCAGAGGCTCCAGCTCAAAGATTTGTACGCGGCTACGAATAGCGGGTGTGACTGAGAAAAAGGGATTTTCTGTCGTTGCACCGATCATGATGACCAGACCGCTTTCGAGCAAAGGCAAGAGAAAATCTTGCTTGGTTTTATCGAGGCGATGGATCTCGTCTAAAAGCAGGACCAAGCCACCAGAAAATTTGGCTTCCTCTGCGATTTCTTGGAGGCGTTTTTTACTGTCGACGGTTGCATTAAAGGTCCGAAAGGCATACTTGGTCGTTCCTGCGATGGCAGAAGCAATACTGGTCTTTCCGATCCCCGGAGGTCCATAGAGAATCATGGAGGACAGACGATTGGCCTCGACCATGCGACGAATGATTTTGCCTTCTCCGACCAGGTGCTGTTGGCCGATGACCTGATCAATCGTCCGTGGGCGCATACGGAGTGCGAGATTGTCGGGCATTTCCTTCTCCTTTCTAGCTTTGTCTCCTTTCAAAGAGGCGGTTTTTATGGTAAGATTGTAGTAACTATTGTATCATATTCCGCTCTAAGAGTGGGAAATTAGAAAGAGGACGCTATGTCTAAATATGGATTTTTGGATATTTTAGAAGAGGAGATGGACAAGGTTTTTCCTTTTGATTATGAGATCAATTGGGATAAGAAAAATCATGCGGTAGAAGTGGCTTTTCTCTTGGAAGCACAAAATACGGGAGGGGTTGCACTGGTCGATGAAGCCGGCGAAGAGTCTGATGAGGATATTTTCTTTGAAGAAGCCGTTCTCTTCTACAATCCAGCCAAGTCTCATGTGGACGAAGACGCCTATTTAACAGCGATTCCTTATGAGCCTAAGAAAGGCTTGTCTCGTGAGTTTCTAGCTTATTTTGCGACCTTCCTCAAAGACACAGCCGAGCTGGCCTTGGATGAGCTCATGGATTTCTTAGCAGACGAAGAGGCAGAGAGCTTTGAGATCGTCTGGAACCAAGAAGTTTTTGAAGAAGGCAAGGTTGGCCTAGAAGAAAGCACCTTTTATCCCTATCCGAGATATTAGGAGGGAAAGCTCATGCTTGAAGATTGCTTAGAAGCACAGTTTGACTTTACGGGTTGTAAAATTGCCTTGTTTTGTGGGGATAAGATTCTAACCATCTTGCGTGATGATAAAGAGACGATTCCCTGGCCCAATATGTGGGAACTACCAGGAGGTGGACGGGAAGGAAATGAGACCCCTTTTGAGTGTGTAGCGCGTGAAGTTTATGAAGAATTGAGCATCCAACTGTCGAAAGATGACATCATTTGGTCTTGGATCTACCCTAGTATGCTAGATGAGAACAAAAACTCCGTTTTTTTAGTTGGGCAGTTGACACAGGAACAGTTTGACAGTATCGTCTTTGGAGACGAGGGCCAGGGCTATAAGTTAGTGAGCTTTGAAGAGTTTTTGGCCTCAGATCGGGTTGTTTCGCAATTACAAGAACGAGTGCGTGATTATGTGGAGGGAAAGTTTATGATAAAACTTGAGAGAGCAGGAGCAGAAGATTTAGAAACCATTATTGCCATTCAAAGAGCCAGTTTTAAGGCGGTCTATGAGAAATACCAAGATGAATATGATCCTTATCTGGAGGACCGTGAACGAATTAAGTGGAAACTAGTCGAGCGTCCCAATAGCTATTACTACTTTGTGAAAGAAGATGAAGAGAAGATTGGTTTTTTACGAATTCAGACCAATGACGAGTTAACGAAAGCTTGGTTGGGAACGGCAGCGATTTTGCCCCAATATCAAGGAAAAGGGTATGGATCTAAAGGTTTGAGCTTGCTAGAAGAGGAATTTTCAACCGTTAGACAATGGGATTTGTGTACGGTGTTACAGGATGTAGGCATGGTCGCCTTCTACGAGAAGAATGGCTACCATCAAACCCATATCGAGCCTGAAAAAGAAGGCATGGATATGGTCTACATGAAAAAATTGATAGAGAAATAGAAAGGATGGTTCAGTTAAATTTTTAAACTGAACCCGCCCTAAACACGGTGCCAAAAAGATAAACTTCTCAGAGACACAAGCGTCTTCAGAGAGTTTCCTATTTTGGCTTTGTGTTTGACGGGCTTGGTATCTTAATGATGGAAACATGGCAAGAGTTGAAAGTTACAGTGAAGCGTGAGGGAGAGGAGTTGGTCTCTAACCTATTGATTGAACTAGGTGCCCAGGGTGTTGCAATCGAAGACAGTATGGACTATGTGGGCAACGTCGATCGCTTTGGTGAGATTTTCCCAGAGGTCGAGCAACAAGAAGAAATCGTGGTGACCGCCTACTATCCGGATACGGCTGATGTAGCGGCAGTTGAAGCGGATTTGCAGGCTCGTCTCGCAGAATTGACAGACTTTATGGATCTAGGAGAGGTCAAGATGGGAACGACTGCCTTGGCTGAGGAAGACTGGGCGGACAACTGGAAGAAGTATTATGAACCGGCACGCATCACTCATGACCTGACCATCGTACCGTCATGGACAGACTATGAGGCGACGGCGGGAGAAAAGATTATCAAGTTAGATCCTGGAATGGCCTTCGGAACGGGAACCCACCCGACGACCAAGATGAGCCTCTTTGCCTTGGAGCGGGTCCTTCGTGGTGGCGAAACAGTGCTAGATGTGGGGACTGGTTCAGGAGTTCTTTCCATTGCTAGCTCTCTTCTAGGTGCCAAGGAGATTTTCGCCTATGACTTGGATGATGTGGCAGTTCGGGTCGCTCAGGAAAATATTGAGCTCAATCCTGGTATGGAAAACATCCATGTAGCCCCAGGCGATTTGCTTAAAGGAGTGGAAATTGAGGCAGATATCATCGTGGCTAACATCTTGGCGGATATCCTCATTCATCTGACGGACGATGCTTATCGTTTGGTCAAGGATGAAGGTTACCTCATCATGAGTGGGATTATCAAGGACAAGTGGGACATGGTGCGTGAGTCGGCTGAGTCAGCTGGATTTTTCCTAGAAACCCACATGATCCAAGGGGAATGGAATGCCTGTGTCTTCAAGAAGACCAAGGATGTCTCCGGTGTGATTGGAGGCTAGCATGCAGCAGTATTTTGTAAAAGGCTTGGCTGTCTCGCCTGTCACCATCGAGGACAAGGAGACCAGCAAGCACATGTTTCAGGTCATGCGCCTGAAAGAAGATGACCAGGTGACCCTAGTTTTTGATGATGGCATCAAGCGCTTAGCGCGCGTGGTCAATGTAGAGGCTCGTCAGTTTGAGTTGGTTGAAGAATTAGCTGACAATGTAGAACTGCCAGTCCAAGTGACCATCGCATCAGGCTTTCCCAAGGGAGATAAGCTGGAGTTTATCACTCAGAAAGTAACAGAACTCGGTGCTAGCCAGATCTGGTCTTTTCCTGCAGACTGGTCTGTCGCCAAGTGGGATGGCAAGAAATTGGGAAAAAAGGTTGAAAAACTAGAAAAAATCGCCCTTGGAGCAGCCGAGCAAAGCAAGCGAAATCTAGTCCCAAGTGTCCAGCTTTTTGAGAAAAAGGCAGACTTTCTAGCACAACTTGATCAGTTTGACCGGATCGTGGTGGCCTATGAAGAGTCAGCTAAAGAGGGAGAGGCAGCCGCTCTGATTCAGTCGCTGACTGGGCTGGAAGCCGGAAGTCAACTGCTCTTTATCTTTGGACCAGAAGGTGGGCTCTCTCCTACAGAAATCGAAAGTTTTGAAGCTAAGGGAGCAGTATTAGCAGGCCTTGGCCCTCGAATTTTACGAGCAGAAACAGCCCCACTCTTTGCCCTCAGCGCAGTGAGTGTTGTCACAGAATTAATGAACTAACGAAGTGAAAGAATCGCTTCGTTATTTTTTTTACAAAAATCTTCTATTTTCAAAAATTTTTACGAATTATTAAAGTGAGAGTAATAAATTTGAAAACTAAATAGTGTAAAGTGATACTAATACCACTTTATGGAGGATGAAGATGAAACAAAAAAGAAAAATTGGCCGTTATATATTGGGAGTGTTGGTTTTGGGAGTCTTGATATGGGGAGGACTACTTGTAAAGAATCATCTTGATTTTCAACATGAAATGCTTCAGATTGTCCATAGCAAGGAAGTGGAAAGGTTGATTGTACATGATCTGAAATTGAAAGATCCTAATGCATTTACAGCAAAGGGAAAGATTCAATCGTATGAAATTGATGACAAAACGATTGAACACAACCCAATGGGGGGGATTATGTTTGATGTGATCATAAATGGTGATAAAGAGATAACTGGTAGCATAGGCTTGTGGAAGACTAGTAAAGATGGTCCGATTGAGTCTGTGGGAATGGATGCCTCTGAAGGTCTTCAAAAACTGACGAAGGAGTAAGAGAGATGTATACCGATCAAGAAAAAAATAGGATTGCGTGGAAAGAGTACTCAAAATTTAATGTTGGGAAAGAGGTTGATATTGAGAGTAGTGATGGGAAAAGAGAAAAAACAATAGGCTATGTTTCTGAAATCTTTGGTCAACCACCAGAAGAAGATATGGTCACCTCACTTGAGGATTTGGTAGCACGGTTTGAAGGTGATATGTCTGGTTTGAATGGCTATATTGTAACTGATAAAAAAATCACTCATGAAACCAGACCCGAGGATGTGCATGAGGTGACAATTTTGTTTGAGGGATCGGAAGCACATTTTGATAAAAAATTTATGGAGGCTATGGATGATTGGGTGCTCACCGATGCTCCAACTGCTTTACAAATATCAATGGCTAAAAGGCTTCGAATCAAAACAGGGAAAACCTCCCAGCTTGATGCAGCTTCGAAAGAAGTAAAAGCAGCAATGAAGAGATATCCGAATGCGCGTTTTAAATTCTATGCCCATTCTTTAGGTGGCTTAAATATCCAAGCTTCACTTGGTTCTTTGGAAGATAAATATTTAGATAGAGTTGATGCGGCTTATATTTATGAAGCTCCCAACCTTTATCCACTTTTAAGTGATGAAGAAAAGAAACAGGTCGATAAGATTAAATATAAAATTTATAATTTTGTAGATAAACGAGACTTGGTCACATGGGAACATTATGACGAAGGAAACGAAGGAGTTGTTGGAACACTTGTTCGAATTGACAGTAAGGATGCTGGCAATTTAGGAAAACAACATATGTGGGGAGGTTACGACTACAAGGCTGGTTACTTGAACGTCAAAGAAGAGAGTTTAGATGATTATCGGTTAGCTAGAGTAAAGCAGGCAAAAGAACAACTGCAATTAAAGAAAAAAACACTGGAGTCTTGGAAGAAAAGAGGGCTCTCTGGAAGTGACCTTATTTTCATGGATACTACTCAGGCAATGGGCATAGTGGAATCGCTAAAGGAATTTGCTCTCATTGCATCAGATTATATTCTAGCTGTTTGTGATTTTGGTATTGCTGATGTGAGAGGATCGTGGGATTCACTATTAGCTTCTTGCTATTCATCTGTATCTGGAACTCGTTGTACAATGAGTGATATTGTCAATGCGCTTGCTCAAATAGGTGTAACAATGGAAACAATTGAAGAGAATCGCATCACAGAATTAGAAAAAATTAAAAAAGATACTCTAAAAATAAAAGAAAGTATTTTTAGTCTATCAACAGATATAGCGAAAGGGATTGCAACTGTTGCAGGTACAGATATTGCTCTAGCAAGCCAACTTCAATTGCAATGGTAAGGAATGGAAAACAAAGAGTTTGAATGTATTAATGCAATCAGAAAAGTAGAAGAAAAATGGAATAGGGCTGAAGAGGAGTTAAAAATGGAGATAAAAAAACTGGAGAACAGAATGCATCAGATCCATAACCAGTACTATTTTACAAAACAGAGCATCGAAATGATGGAAGAGGAAGTTGGCTATTTCTCAAAGTCGATGGGGAATATGGAATTTTTATCAGATTATTATCGGGAGTTATCGGATGTTTATGAAGAATTACATTTTGACTACCACCAAGAAATAGCCCGTATTGAAGAAGTTCATCAGCTAAAACAAAAAGAATTACAGGCAGTCTCTGAACAATGTGCCAATGAGATTGCAAAATTACGAAAGGACATGTATGTCGAAAATTGATCTTACAAATGATTTAACATACGAAGATAAGCGCGTCAGGGCAGCTCTAATTAGTGTTAAATTTATGGGGAAAATAGCCTTAACAAAGGCAACTGTTGACCAAAAAAGTATTAAAAAAAGAATTTTATCTAGTTTAACAGGACTCGAAAGTTCTCTAGATCAGGTTATTGGAACTATTGATTCAGATTTGGCTGGAAAATTTTCAAACTCTGTTAAAGAAGGGGTTGGAAGAAAGAAATTGGAGTTAAACGCTTTGCAAGAGTTTTGTGAGACAAAGTAGTATCCATATATGAAAGTAGCTTCATTGGTTCCCATCTGCTTCTAAAAGTGTTAAAATAGTATCCAAGAAACTGGAGAAAACGAATGCCGAAAGAAGAGAATTTAACTGGGGACCAAGTTGTTGCCCTTACAAAAAAATACTTGTCACCTGAGGATGTCGCCTTTGTGCAAAAGGCCATGTTTTATGCGGTTGATTGTCACAATGGCCAATTCCGTCAGTCTGGTGAGCCTTATATCATTCACCCGATTCAAGTGGCCGGAATCCTTGCTAAGCTAAAGCTAGATGCTGTGACGGTTGCCTGTGGTTTTTTGCATGATGTCGTGGAAGATACGGACGCAACCTTGGATGATCTTGAGCGTGAATTTGGCCATGATGTGCGCGTGATCGTCGATGGAGTGACCAAGCTCGGGAAGGTTAAGTACAAGTCCCACGAAGAGCAGTTGGCGGAAAACCATCGCAAGATGCTCATGGCCATGTCTCAAGACATCCGTGTCATTTTGGTCAAACTAGCCGACCGCCTGCATAATATGCGCACCCTCAAGCATTTGCGTAAGGATAAGCAAGAACGCATTTCGCGTGAGACCATGGAGATCTATGCGCCACTCGCCCACCGTCTCGGGATTTCTAGCGTCAAGTGGGAGCTTGAAGATTTGTCTTTCCGTTATTTGAATGAGACAGAATTCTACAAGATTTCTCATATGATGAAGGAAAAACGTCGCGAGCGAGAAGAGTTGGTCGAAGAGGTTGTACACAAGATTGAGACCTATGCGGCAGAACGCCACTTACATGGGAAAATCTACGGTCGACCAAAGCATATCTACTCGATCTATCGCAAGATGCAGGATAAAAAGAAACGCTTTGATGAAATCTATGATTTGATTGCCATCCGCTGTATCCTGGATACTCCAAGCGATGTCTATGCCATGCTAGGCTACATCCATGAGCTCTGGAAGCCAATGCCGGGGCGTTTTAAGGACTATATTGCCAACCGGAAGGCCAATGGCTATCAGTCTATCCATACGACTGTATATGGACCGAAAGGACCGATTGAATTCCAGATCCGAACCAAGGAAATGCATGAAGTCGCTGAGTACGGGGTTGCGGCTCACTGGGCCTATAAAAAAGGCATCAAAGGTCAAGTTAACAGCAAGGAATCTGCTATTGGGATGAACTGGATCAAGGAGATGATGGAACTCCAAGACCAGTCAGGGGATGCCAAAGAATTCGTAGAAAATGTAAAAGAAGATATCTTAGCAGAAGAGATTTATGTCTTTACTCCAGATGGAACTGTACGCTCTCTTCCAAAGGATTCCGGACCGATCGATTTTGCCTATGAAATCCACACCAAGGTTGGGGAAAAAGCGATTGGGGCCAAGGTCAACGGCCGGATGGTGCCCCTCAATACCAAACTTCGGACGGGAGATCAGGTGGAAATTATCACCAATGCTAACTCCTTTGGTCCGAGTCGTGACTGGTTGACCCTTGTTAAAACTAGCAAGGCGCGCAACAAGATTCGTCAATTCTTTAAAAATCAAGACAAGGAATTGTCAATTAACCGGGGCCGTGACCTCTTGATGGCCCAATTCCACGAGCATGACTTGGTAGCTAATAAGTTCATGGACAAAAAGCACATGGACAAGGTGCTACAAAAATCAAGCTACAAGACGGAAGAAGCCTTATTCGCGGCGATTGGGTTTGGAGAGATCGGGGCGATCACTATCTTTAACCGCTTGACGGAGGATGAACGCCGTGAAGAAGAGCGGGCCAAGGCACGCGCAGAGGCAGAAGAGCTGGTCAAAGGTGGCGAAGTCAAGGTTGAAAATAAAAAGGACACCTTGAAGGTACGCCACGAAGGCGGTGTAGTCATCCAAGGCGCATCGGGGCTCTTGATTCGGATCGCCAAATGTTGTAACCCGGTTCCAGGCGATGAAATTGTCGGCTACATTACCAAAGGTCGTGGTGTTGCCATTCACCGCCAAGACTGTATGAACCTCCGGGCTCAAGACAACTACGAGCAACGGTTGATTGACGTCGAATGGGAAGAAAATAATACAACCAAAGACTACATTGCCCACATTGATATCTACGGTCTCAACCGTACAGGCCTTCTCAATGATGTGCTACAAGTCTTGTCCAATACGGCAAAAATGGTCTCAACCGTCAATGCCCAACCAACTAAAGACATGAAATTTGCTAATATCCACATTTCCTTTGGGATTCCAAATCTGTCCATGTTGACAACGGTTGTGGATAAGATTAAGAGTGTGCCGGAGGTGTACTCTGTTAAGCGGACCAACGGCTAGTCGGCTGCTCAGTTATCTTTTATAGCTTCGTTAGCTCGTCTTGCCGTACTGAAGTACTGTCTGCGTCTCGCTGCCTTGCTCTAAAAGCAACTGAACAGCCTTTGCTTTTCAGGTAGTGTGCCTGCGTCTCACTACCTTGTCGGATGTCGATTTTCTTTGAAGAAGGTAGGGCATGCTCAGAACTCTTTTATTGCTTGGTAGCTCGTCGTCTGTGGTTGATGTTCTTTGAAGGCTAGCAGTGAATGCCCAATAGATTTATAAAATAGGATCATAAAATGAAATTAGTAATTCAACGGGTCAAGAGTGCCTCGGTCTCCATTGATGGTCAGGTCTACAATGCAATCCAGCAAGGTTTATTGCTCTTGGTGGGAGTGGGGCCTGAAGATCAGCGGGAAGATTTGGATTATGCTGTGAGAAAGATTGTCAATATGCGTATCTTTTCAGATGACGAGGGCAAGATGAATCTCTCTGTCAAGGATATCCAAGGAGAGATTCTGTCAGTATCTCAGTTTACACTTTTTGCCGATACTAAAAAAGGCAATCGTCCAGCCTTTACAGGTGCAGCCAAACCAGATATGGCGGAAGCTTTCTATCAAGAATTTAACCAAGAACTAGCCAAGGAAGTTTCTGTTGAGGCAGGAGTCTTTGGAGCAGATATGCAGGTGGAACTGGTCAATGATGGGCCAGTAACCATCATCCTTGATACAAAAAATAAATAAAAAGAGGCTCCATCTTATCTGCATATAGCGGATAAGATAGAGCCTTTGTTTGTCAAATCTAGTTCTAACCGTTAAATATGATAGTTGAGTAAGATACAGGTTAACGATTCATTATTTTATTCTTTATCATTCCATACGAATAGAGCACCTACAGCATTGATGATGTAAAAGATGTATTTTCCAACATTGGCAAAATTTCCTTGGATACTAGCTTTTGTTAATTGAACGAAATTGTAAACCAACCAAAATTCCCATTGAGTTGTTAATTTAAGAGCATTCAAAGCATTTGCAATCAATGAAAGGCCAAATGCAATCGTTGTAACGTAAGCAAGGAGGTTCATCTTGCCCCCGTAGCCAATATAGTTTGTTGCAAAGGCAAATAGGAAGGCTAGAACTGAAATGATGATGGCTGCCCATTTCAATTGTTTTTGGCTCATCTTGTTTGGTCTACCTTCTTGTGAAACTTCCCATTTCTTAATGGCAAAGGTATAAATGAGAAAGGTGACGGGATAGGTGATAATCGCAGCCTTATTTCCGAGGATATAATCAATGGTACCAGATAGGATTGTATTGACAATTCCGTAATAATTCCCCCATTTACTCAATTTACCAGTAAAACGAGTGGACAACATTGAAATCCCAACGTTAGTAACTGAAATGAGTCCAAATGGAACCAATGCGGTCCATGCTCCCCAATCAACAAACTTGTCTAATCGTGAATTAAGGTAGCCTGATGCAATCGCTATACCGACAACTAAAGCCACACCAAACAGGTCAAACCATTTTGATGTAGCGAAAACTTTGAGTGATTTTTTCATAAGATGGTCTCCCTCCTCTTTGTTGCGTCCATTCTATACCTAAAAAAAAGCAAAGTCAAGTCATATAGCAATATAAAACCCTGAAAATAGAGCTTTCAGGGTTTGGTTTTTAATGTTAATGACTCAGTTGATCTTTTCTACATAGAGTTGTTGGGCGATCACTTGGTTGATCGAAATTTCTTGTTCATGGATAACCAAGTGATAGAGGCCTGTGTAGTCATCGTACCGTTGAAACGCGATGGTATCACCAATTTGGAGATGGATCTGGTCTAAGAATTTTAACAATTCATAGGTGTCATAGACCCTTTGCAGAATATACAGACCAGGTTGGGTCGTTTCACTGAGACGGTCTTGGTAGGCTTCGACCAGCCGTTCACCTTTTCTTGGAATTGTCCCACCGTGAGGGCAGGTTTTAGGATTTCCAAGCATGTGATCCATCCGGTCGATGAAATGTTCAGAAACGGTATGCTCGAGAACTTCTGCCTCTTCATGGACTTCTTCAGTTGTGTAGCCAAGATTTTCCAGCAGAAATACTTCAATCAAGCGGTGCTTGCGGTAGAGATCAGAGACCAATTGCGAGCCTAGATCTGTTAGCAAATACCCACTAGCCTTGTCCTTCACCAAGAGGCCCTCAGAAACCATGCGCTTAATCATCTCGGTCACAGCGGGCGGAGAGACCTGCATGCGACTGGCGATTTCCTTATTACTGATTTTTTCTACTTCTGTGCCAATTTCATAAATGCACTTGAGGTAATCTTCTTTGTTTGGTGTCATGCTTTCCTCTTTTCTTCGCTTACTTCTAGTATATCAAAAAAATCCTCAAAAACGCTAATGGAGTTCTGAGAATTGTCTCAAACTTCAAAAGATGGTAGTATAGAAGCATAGAAAGGACGGCACTATGAATAGAAGGGAATTAGCGAGACTAGGTTGGAGAGAACATAGTTTAGCCTATCTAGAGAAGTACTTGCAGGGATACAAAGATTCACAAGCCTACCAAGAACAATACCAGTCTGTCTTTTTCTTTGCCAGTCCTCTATTTCAAAAAATGTGGGAGAAAGAACTTCAAAATTTGGATGAAGTGGCTGCCCAAGACTTGCTGAGAGGAGTCATGAAACTGCTTCTCATGCCAAGTGACCTGTCCGGAACTTGTGAAGAAACAGCCTTTCTTCTGAGTAGGATAGCTCCAGATTGTCCGCCAGGCTCTGACTTTTGGAAGGCTTTCTCACGCGTCGTGCAAATCGCCTTTGAAAAGGATCCCTTAGTAGATCAGTCGGGAGATCAGCTCTTGAAACGCCAGGTTCACCAGTTGCGCTACTTGCTTTCTAGTTACCAAGCCCAATGGATTCGGACGCATGAGGCCAGAGCTGGACAGACTGACGAGGAGGCCTTACAAGCTTACCTACAGGAGGCTAGAGAGATCACGGTGGATGCTTATGCAGCAGCTCGTCTCCACAATAAGGTCTCCGTGACATCAGATGGTCACCTTCATTATCCTTCAGGGGCCTCCCAAAAAGTCAATTTCAAGATTCTACTGAATTTCCACACGGAGTATATCCTGGACCAGGATGGCCAATTTCTCAACGAAGTAGACCCATATCAGATTTCTGAAAATGGCATTGTCAATGGGGCTAGTTTTAACTACGGGTTGGCTAGGGGCCGTACCCATAAGGACTTGGATATTGACCCCGTCAAAGCTTGGGATCCAGCCTTTCGCAAGAAGGTTCTCTATCAGCAAGGTGTTCGCTATCTAGCTCCGAAGAATGATCGCGGAGAGCAGGGCTACTGGAGTCGAAAAGGAGTCTTTGCACAGGAAGGTAAGAGCTACAAGCAACGAGTAGCAAAGCGTGTGCGAAGCTTCCTCAGAGGCGTCCCTCGCTTACGCTGGCGGGTTCTCCTCCAGAATGGGCTTCATCGGATTTTATAGCAGATAAAAAGAGGTCGCAGACCTCTTTTTCCTTTATCCAAGTGCTTTGACGGCTTCGATTGCAGCGTCATAATTGGGTTCACTGTTGATGTTGTCTAGGTATTCAACGTAAGTAACCTTGTTATCCGCATCTAATACCAAGACAGCGCGTGCGAGCAAGTGCCATTCATTGATCAAGAGGCCATAGGCTTTTCCGAAGGAATGGTCGAAGTAGTCTGAGAGCATGATGGCATTGTCGAGCCCTTCAGCAGCACACCATTTTTTTTGAGCAAAAGGAAGGTCAACAGAGACCGTCAAGACGACAGTGTCTTCCAAGTCAGATAAGGTTTGATTGAAGTGACGCGTTTGAGTGGAACAGATCCCTGTGTCAATAGACGGGATCACGCTGAGGACTTTTTTCTTGCCAGTAAAATCAGCTAACGATTTCTTCTCCAGAGCTGGAGTGATCAATGAAAAATCATGGGCAATTTCCCCTACTTGAAGTTGAGACCCAGTAAAGGTAACAGGATTTCCTAAAAATGTTGTCATAGAAAAGACTCCTTTTTTATTTTTATTGTACCCTAATGGAGATGAAGGAGCCACTGATTTGTTTAGAAAATCTGAAGGTCCTACTGACTCAATCCTTCTGCGATCTTGTCTAAGTTCCACTTCATCATGCTGTAGTAGCTATCGCCCTTTTCTCCTTTTTTGGCAATGGAATCCGTGAAGATCTTTGCATGGATTGGGATATGGGTATCTTTAGCCACAGTTTTCATAGGGCGTTCATCGACACTGGATTCGACAAAGAGGGCTGGAACCTTGGTTTGACGGAGTTTTTCTACCAGCGATTTAATTTGGTCAGGTGTGCCTTCTTCTTCCGTATTGATTTCCCAGATATAGGCAGATGGGACGCCGTAGGCTTTGGAGAAGTACTTGAAGCAGCCTTCGCTGGTTACAATCATCTTCTTCTCTTCTGGGATATTGTTGAATTTTTGTTTGGCTTCTTGGTCGAGCTTGCTGAGTTTTTCAGTATAGGCTGCTAGATTTTTTTCGTAGAAGTCCTTATTTTTCGGATCTTTGGCGATCAATTGCTTGGCAATGTTTTTAGCATAGAGGATCCCGTTTTCGAGATTGAGCCAAGCGTGAGGGTCTTCTTTTCCAGCTTGGTTTTGGCCTTCCAAGTAGATGACGTCAACTCCGTCGCTAGTAGCGAAATAGTCCTTATTTTCTACTTTATTGGCATTTTTGACGAGTTTGGTAAACCAGGCATTGCCACCGGTTTCGAGGTTGATCCCATTGTAGAAGATCAGGTCTGCTTGCGAAGTCTTTTTGACATCTTCTGGTAGCGGTTCGTATTCGTGAGGGTCTTTGCCGACGGGAACGATACTGTGCAGCTCGATCTTATCCCCAGCGATATTTTTGGTGATATCTGCAAGGATGGAGTTGGTGGTGACCACTTTCAATTTACCAGAAGCTCCAGAAGAAGAGCCTTTGCTACAGGCCAACAGACCAAATAAGAGCGCCACAAAGAGTGCGAGGATAGAAGTGAATTTTTTCATGGGTTTCTCCTTTTATGAGATGAAAGAGCGTGCCTGTTCTTTCTTTGCTTAGGAGCGATAAAGAAGCTGATGAGAAAGAAGATGGCAGAAGTGAGGACAATACAAGACCCAACGGCGATGTTGAAACTATAGCCAATAAAGAGTCCCAGGATGGAGGCTAGGGCACCTAATCCGGATGAAAGGAGCATCATGGACCAGAGGTTATTGGTGTAGAGATAGGCCGTCGCAGCGGGTGTGATGAGCATGGCGACGATGAGAATGGTACCGACACTTTGCATAGCAGTGACAGAAACCAAGGTCAAGAGTACCATGAGGAGGTAGTGATAGGCCTTGACCCGAACACCCATGGATTGGGCCAGAACGGGATCAAAAGAAGTGAGCAGCAAGGGACGAAAGAGCAGGACAATCACCAGTAAGACCGCCACACCAATACCAATGGTCATCCACATATCCTGGTCTTGCACGGCCAAGATATTTCCAAAGAGGATGTGGAAAAGGTCGGTGGAACTTTTAGCGACTCCAATCAAGATGACCCCTAAGGCGAGGAAAGAAGAAAAGGTAATCCCAATTGCAGTGTCGCTCTTGATAATGGAGTTGCTCTTGATATAGGTGATGAGGACAGAAGCTAAAAGACCAAAGACAATGGCGCCAATAAAGAAATTGATGCCCAGGATAAAGGACAGAGCCACCCCTGGAAGGACCGCGTGTGAGATGGCATCTCCCATGAGAGACATGCCTCGTAAAATAATGAAACATCCGACCGCACCAGCAACAATTCCGATGGCGATAGCAGTAATAAAGGCGTTTTGTAGGAAATGAAATTGTTGTAATCCATCGATAAATTCTGTAATCATCCGACTTCACCTCCTATAAAGAGTTCATGACCGTAAGCGGCATGCAGATTCTCCTTGGTAAAGGTCTCCTCTGTTTTTCCAAAAGCAATTAGCTTGCGATGAAGGAGGAGGACTTGGTCAAAGTAAGCTGGGACCTTGCTGAGGTCGTGATGGACGATCAGGATGGTCTTGCCTTCTTTTTTCAAGGTTTTTAGTGTCTGCATAATGATGTCTTCGCTAACGGAGTCAATCCCAGCAAAGGGCTCATCCAAAAAGATGACATCTGCTTCTTGGACCAAGCAGCGGGCGATCAGGACCCGTTGGAATTGCCCTCCTGAAAGTTGGCCAATCTGGCGATCCGCTAGATCAAGAAGATTGACAAGCTTCATCGCATTTTCCACCTTTTGGAGATCTTCTTTGCTTTTTCTCCTGAAGATAGAAAGGTGGGGATAGAGACCCAGTGAGACACATTCTCGTACCGTGATGGGGAAGTGGAAATCAATAGCTGTTTTTTGCTCGACGTAGGCTACTCGCTGAAGAGCTTGGCTGAGATCTTTTTGATCAAGCAGGACCCTTCCTGAATGAGGAAGAAGTCCCAGCATGGCCTTGATTAAAGTTGATTTTCCAGCCCCATTGGGTCCAAGAATGCCTAGGATAGTCGGGCCCTGGATGGTGAGGGAAAGGTCTTCTAGGGCCAGCGTTTGCTGATAAGCAACACGAAGGTTTTCAATTTGGATCATGAGTTTCCTCCTTTGTTATTAATATACATGAATAAAAAAATTAAGTCAAGTTAATTTATAAAATAATTTAAGTTAAATTACTTGAAATCATTGAAAAAAGTTCCTATTTTTGATAAGATTAATAGAAAAGAATGAAAGTGAGAAAATCATGGTACGTTTACAAGATGATTTTTATGATTACGTCAATGGGAAATGGGCTGAGACAGCAGTCATTCCTGATGACAAACCGTCAACCGGTGGCTTTATGGACTTGATCCAAGATATCGAAAACTTGATGTTGGATATCACTGGAAAATGGCAAAGGGGAGAAGAGTTGCCTGAAGATAGCATTCTGCAAAACTTTGTCAAATACCATAAAATGGTGGCAGATTTTGATGCACGGGAAGCAGCCGGTGTTGCTCCAGCTATGCCTTTGATCAATGAAATCAAGGCTCTGTCTTCTTTTGAAGACTATACCAGCAAGTTGGGCACCTATGAACTAGCTGGCAAACCAAATCTCTTGCCATTTAGCGTGTCGCCAGACTTTATGAATGCTCAAATGAATGTTTTGTGGGGAGAAGCACCGTCTCTCATCTTGCCAGATACGACCTATTATGAAGAAGGCAACGAAAAAGGCCCAGAATTACTGGCTATCTGGCGTCAAATGATGGAAAAACTCTTGGCAAAATTTGATTTCTCAGAGGAAGAAATCAAAGATATCCTGGACAAGGTCATTGCAGGGGATGCAGAATTGGCCAAATATGTCTTGTCGAACGAAGAAAAATCAGAGTACAACAAACTCTACCATCCCTATGAGTGGGCGGATTTCAAGACCTTGGTCCCAGAATTGCCACTCGATACCTTCTTTACACAAGTGATCGGGCAAACTCCAGATAAAATCATCGTTCCAGAGGAGCGTTTCTGGAAGGAATTCGCACCAACATTCTACTCAGCAGCCAACTGGGAGACCCTTCATGCTGCATTGAAACTCGGCGCAGCTCTTTCTTGGACGTCTTTCTTGACCGAAGAAATCCGTGTCTTGTCTGGTGAATATAGTCGTACGATTACAGGTATTCCAGAACCTCGTCCAAAAGAAAAGGCGGCCTTGGCCTTGGCAGAGGGACCTTATAGCCAAGCTCTTGGGCTCTGGTATGCGGGCGAAAAATTCTCACCAGAAGCCAAAGCAGACGTGGAGCATAAAGTGGCGACTATGATTGAGGTCTACAAGGCTCGTCTGGAAAAAGCAGACTGGCTCGCTCCTGAAACCCGCGAAAAAGCTATTGTCAAACTCAATGTCATCACACCACATATCGGCTACCCTGAAAAATTACCAGAAACATACGCCAAAAAGATCATCGACGAAAGCAAGACCTTGGTTGAAAATGCTCAAAAATTGGCTCAAATTTCCATTGCCCATAGCTGGAGCAAGTGGAACCAACCAGTTGATCGGAGTGAATGGCATATGCCAGCTAATATGGTCGATGCCTACTATGATCCGCAACAAAACCAAATCGTTTTCCCAGCAGCGATTTTACAAGCACCTTTCTATGACCTTCACCAATCATCATCAGCCAACTACGGCGGAATCGGTGCAGTCATTGCCCATGAAATCTCCCACGCCTTTGACACCAATGGTGCTTCCTTTGATGAGCACGGTAGCTTGAAAGACTGGTGGAAGCCAGAAGATTACGAAGCCTTTACCGCTCGTACACAAAAAGTTATCGATCAGTTTGAAGGGCAAGACTCTTACGGTGCTAAGATCAACGGGAAATTAACCGTTTCTGAAAACGTGGCAGACCTCGGCGGTATCGCTGCAGCCCTTGAAGCCGCGAAGAAAGAGGAAGATTTCTCAGCAGAAGAATTCTTCACCAACTTTGCTCGCATCTGGCGCATGAAAGCCCGGACAGAGTACATGCAACTCCTCGCAAGTGTCGATGTCCACGCACCAGGAAAACTCCGCACCAATGTTCAATTACCAAACTTTGACGAATTCTTTGAAACCTTCGATGTCAAAGAAGGCGATGGCATGTGGCGTGCACCAGAGGATCGTGTGATTATTTGGTAGTCTAAGATACTAAGCCCGTAAAAAAAGCGAGAAGAAAATAGGAGATTGACCATGTGGGCCATACCCACCAGTCAATCTCTCTTTTTCTCGACGCTTTTAGGGCGAGTTCAATTTCGCGATAGTGATTTATCTTTTTTCCAAAGGAAGTAGTCTCGACTTCAGTTAGGCGATTGATTGATTTTCTTGATTGCTCGTGAAAAAAATAAAAATCATAAGAGATATCAAATAAAAGCGAAGCGTTTTTCAATCATTTTGTCGACAAACCAAGAACTCCCATACCTTATGGTAATGGGAGTTCTTTTTCTATTTCCTTCTATTTGGATCGGTTTGTTTAAAGATTAGGTATAAAATTCCAGCGGGTAGGAAGCAGAAGATCCACATGATATCGAATCCTTTTTTCTTGCTACTAGAGTTTGTTGGTTGGGAATCGCTGATAGCAATTCCAGGCTTAATACTTGGGGAGACCTGCTTCAAGCCGTTTTGGACCACCAGTCGCTTGTTTTCCAGTTTGATAGCTGGATTGGTCCCTTTTTTGACGGTCGCATAAAAGTCTTTATCCAAGTGAACAGTATGGCCATCAATCTCGTGGTCCCCTGCAGAGAGGACCTTTTTATATTGATAATCCGCAAACATTTTCTCAGCTAAGGCATTTCCAATTTGATTGCGGTAGCTTTCTGCGATTTCAACATCATAGTTCCCAACCCCTAGGATAACTTCGATGATCCGTTGTTTGCCTCGTTTGGTGGTTGCCGTGTAGTTGTAGTCGGCAGTCGGGCTGGATCCAGTCTTGAGACCATCCGTTCCCTTGAGTTCAAACTTCCCGCCTTCTAGCGAGGTATTGTAATTGTCATAGCTTTGCTCGTATGGCGTACCTGGCATGATGGTCGTATGGGCCTGCTTGGTGTATTCCAGCATTTCCGGCAAGTCATTGACAATATGATAGGCAAGGATAGACATGTCTCGCGCTGTAATTTCATTATTGGCGTTCAAGTCATGGTGTTGTGGATTGTAGTTGCCCTGTAAGACGGAAATCATCGCCCCGTTTGGGTTGTTCCATTTGGTATGGACCATACCCATTTCCTGAGCATACTGATTCATCAAATCTAAGAACTTGTCTGGATCATTATCTGTGACAAGATTAGCTAGCATAATAACAGCCGCACTTGAAGATGGCACAAACAACATCTTGAGCAATTCAGATACCTTATACTGGACACCTGCAACGATCGGAGAATTGCTCAGAAGGTTATTTTCTGAGATGGCTTGGTCCGCTTCGGTAGCAGTGACAACGGTATCGTAGGTGATTTTTCCTTCTTTGATTGCTCGAAAAACCACGTAAGCACTCATGAGCTTGGCCATACTTCCGGAATCGCGAACGGTATCAATATTGTCCCCATAAAGGATAGCTCCAGTATTGGCATCAATGACAATGTCTGCTTTGGGCTTGTAAAAGTTATCAAAGTTTAAACCGGCATCGGATGCAATTTTCATGACATCCTCTTGCTGGTAGATATCATCCGCAAATGCAGTGGAAATCGATCCAACTGTCATCGTTCCCACAAGTAAACCTAAGAGGGTATGGTTTCGTAATTTTTTAAAGAATCTCCAATCAATCATAGCCTCTATTATACCATACAGTGAGGGGATGTGAAAGAGTTTCAAGTCTAAAAAAAGGATTGGTGGAAAGGCAATTCTGTTTCAAAATAGAGACGAGGGGGTCATCACTTCCCTATCTGTTTCCGCCTTTTTCTTTGGTGGATCCTTTAAAAATCGCCTAAAAATGGTATAATAGGAGCATCACGAAAATTGGAGAGACGCTATGAGTTTTTACGATCATAAAGAAATCGAGCCCAAGTGGCAAAAATACTGGGCTGACCATCACACTTTTAAGACAGGAACAGACGCCTCAAAACCTAAGTTTTATGCATTGGATATGTTCCCTTACCCATCTGGAGCGGGTCTGCACGTAGGGCACCCAGAAGGCTACACAGCGACTGATATCCTTAGTCGTTTCAAACGTGCGCAAGGCTACAACGTCCTTCACCCAATGGGCTGGGATGCCTTTGGTTTGCCTGCAGAGCAATACGCTATGGATACGGGAAATGACCCAGCGGAATTCACGGCGGAAAACATTGCCAACTTCAAACGCCAAATCAATGCGCTTGGCTTCTCTTACGACTGGGACCGTGAAGTCAACACAACAGATCCAAACTACTACAAGTGGACGCAATGGATTTTTACTAAGCTGTACGAAAAAGGTTTGGCCTACGAAGCAGAAGTACCAGTCAACTGGGTGGAAGAGTTGGGAACAGCTATCGCCAACGAAGAAGTCCTTCCAGATGGAACTTCTGAGCGTGGTGGCTATCCCGTTGTCCGCAAACCTATGCGCCAATGGATGCTTAAAATTACTGCCTATGCGGAGCGCTTGCTGACTGACTTAGATGACCTTGACTGGCCAGAGTCTATCAAGGATATGCAGCGCAACTGGATTGGAAAATCAACTGGTGCAAATGTCACTTTCAAGGTGAAAGGAACTGACAAGGAATTTACCGTCTTTACCACTCGCCCTGACACCCTTTTTGGTGCGACTTTCACTGTTTTGGCTCCTGAGCATGACTTGGTAGATGCCATCACGAGTCCTGAACAAGCTGAGGCTGTAGCGGACTACAAACACCAAGCCAGCCTGAAATCAGACTTGGCTCGTACTGACCTTGCCAAAGAAAAAACTGGGGTTTGGACGGGTGCTTATGCTGTCAATCCTGTCAATGGAAAAGAAATCCCAATCTGGATTGCGGACTATGTTCTTGCTAGCTATGGAACAGGTGCCGTCATGGCCGTACCTGCCCACGATGAGCGTGACTGGGAATTTGCTAAACAGTTTGGACTTCCAATCGTAGAAGTACTCGAAGGTGGAAACGTTGAAGAAGCTGCTTATACAGAAGATGGCCTTCACGTCAACTCAGACTTCTTGAACGGTCTTAACAAAGAAGAAGCGATTGCCAAAATTGTGGCTTGGTTGGAAGAAAAAGGTTTCGGTCAAGAAAAAGTTACCTACCGTCTCCGCGACTGGCTCTTTAGCCGTCAACGTTACTGGGGTGAACCAATCCCAATCATTCATTGGGAAGATGGAACTTCAACAGCCGTTCCAGAAAGTGAACTCCCACTTGTCTTGCCAGTCACCAAGGACATCCGCCCTTCAGGTACTGGTGAAAGCCCACTAGCTAACTTGACAGACTGGCTGGAAGTGATTCGTGAAGATGGGGTCAAAGGTCGTCGTGAGACCAATACTATGCCACAATGGGCTGGTTCAAGCTGGTACTACCTTCGCTACATTGACCCACACAACACAGAAAAATTGGCCGATGAGGACCTCCTCAAACAATGGTTGCCAGTCGATATCTATGTGGGTGGTGCAGAACATGCCGTACTTCACTTGCTTTACGCTCGTTTCTGGCACAAGTTCCTCTATGATCTCGGTGTTGTTCCGACTAAAGAGCCGTTCCAAAAACTCTTTAACCAAGGCATGATCTTGGGAACCAGCTACCGTGACCACCGTGGTGCCCTTGTGGCGACTGATAAGGTTGAAAAACGTGACGGTTCCTTCTTCCACATGGAAACAGGGGAAGAATTGGAGCAAGCACCAGCTAAGATGTCGAAATCCCTCAAGAACGTGGTGAACCCAGACGATGTGGTGGAACAATACGGTGCGGATACCCTTCGTGTCTATGAAATGTTTATGGGGCCACTCGATGCTTCTATCGCTTGGTCAGAAGAAGGCTTGGAAGGAAGCCGTAAATTCCTCGACCGTGTGTACCGTTTGATTACAAGTAAAGAAATCATTGCGGAAAACAATGGTGCTCTAGACAAGGTTTATAACGAAACCGTAAAAGCTGTCACAGAGCAAATCGAGTCTATGAAGTTCAATACAGCCATTGCCCAACTCATGGTCTTTGTCAACGCGGCTAACAAGGAAGACAAACTCTATGTAGACTACGCCAAAGGATTCGTCCAATTGATTGCCCCATTTGCGCCTCACTTGGCAGAAGAACTCTGGCAAACAGTGGCAGCAACAGGTGAGTCTATCTCTTACGTAGCTTGGCCAACATGGGACGAAAGCAAATTGGTCGAAGACGAAATCGAAATCGTCGTTCAAATCAAAGGAAAAGTCCGTGCCAAACTCATGGTCGCAAAAGACCTTTCACGCGAAGAATTGCAAGAAGTTGCTCTCGCTAACGAAAAAGTCAAAGCAGAGATCGATGGTAAGGAAATCGTGAAAGTGATTAGTGTACCGAACAAGCTTGTAAATATCGTAACGAAATAAATTTAAAAGTCCTTCAGAGGTAGACTCTGGAGGATTTTTTTGCTCTCATTGACAAGAAAATGTAATTTTGTTAATATAGTTAACAAAATGGAGAAGACTATGAATAAGAAAGCCTTGCTTAAGTTTAATAATCGTTTTAACAGCTTTGTTTTAGCCTTTGAACAGTTGAAAAAGGCTCAGCATAGGAACAGTATTGATAAATCAATCACTATTAATGATGTCCATTTGATTGACTTGATAGGTCGCAATCAGCCTGTGAATCTAGTAAGCTTATCTGAGTTACTTAAAGTCTCAAGAAGTGCTATTACTCAGAGTGTTGGACGTTTAATAAAGAAAGATCTCGTTGTTTTTGAATTTGCACCGGATAATGAAAAAAATAAATATCTGAGATTATCTGAAAAA
>OFDA01000105.1_pt1 | contig 68072 bp, 78 predicted proteins | sample 1520921 | NCBI WGS metagenome assembly OFDA01 (sample SAMEA2699028, study PRJEB24076) | metagenome
ACCAGAATATGCGAGTACTACTTTATTTGCTTTACCCATGATAACACCTCATAAAAAACTTACTATGTATTTTAACTCATATAATCAATATTATATCAGATAATTGTGAAAGCACCGTGGCATCTAGCTCAACGGTCATTCCCTCTTTCTGACAAAAAATAGTATACACCTGTATAATTATAAATGCAAGCATTATTTTTATTCAATTCAGTAATATACTTCGGAACGTAACCATCTTCGCAAAAAAATCTCTGTTCGCCAATTAATTATTCATTAGCAAACAGAGATTATAAAATATATTCAATTATTCATCCACAAGTTCCAAGTCTTGTTGGTATGCATAGTCCGCTTCCGCTTGTGTAATCATGCCTTGGTCTACCATTTGTTCGAGCACCAACTTTTGTCTAGCCTTAGCCCCTTTATAGTTTGTATATGGATCTAAATAGGATGGTGCATTAGGTAGTGCTGCAAGGAGTGCACTTTGCCCTAATGTCAATCGGCTTGGACTTGTTCCAAAGTAGCCATGAGCAGCTTCGTAAATGCCGTAGTAATTATGACCATAATATACAGTATTTAAATACATGGTGAGGATTTCTTCTTTCGAGTAGTAATGTTCCATTTCACTAGCAAGGATTGCTTCCTCTACCTTACGACTCATGATGCGTTTTGATGAAAGGAAGAGATTTTTTACTACTTGTTGTGTAATAGTACTACCCCCCTCTACAGTTTCACCTGCTATAGTATTGGTATAAAAGGCGCGAATAATACCGAGCACATCAATAGCTCCATGTTTATAGTACCGCTTATCTTCAATGGCGATGAGTGCATTCTTTGTATATTCTGGAATGACATCACCCTTCACCCAGTGTTCTTTAGAAACACGTTGATTAAGGGCCGACTCTACCTTTTCTTTAAATGTAAATATTCGTATGATACGATCTGTACGGCTGAGGGTATCTTCACTTTGTTCTATGCGTTTTTCAACAGTTGTGTGAGCCTTACTTTCACGATCTACACCTTGAAAGCTATGGTATCCGTCATATATAAACATGGCCAATATGATGACCACCACGAACACCACTAGATTTCGAAGGTAGCGAAACACTTTCATTGCTTTCACCTATTTCATAAAGGACCATAGTATACATACAGTTATTAACTAACAGTATATACAACGCCTTATATACATATACTACTATAATGTGTATTAAATGTATTGTATCACATCAATCAAGAAGAAGATATGTATAGACCTTGCTATATAGCTGTTAGGAAAAGAATTCTAACAATATAAAAGAGAGAATCATAATATTTATAACCAAGCGTATATCTACATATACAGATTTTATTCATATTAGGTATACTTATTAAGTTGTATTATAAACTTTACATGGAGTATAATAGTAAAGATGATAAAAACATGCCCATTGGAGGAGTATTATGAAACAATGTATGGATTCAGAAAATCTACATCGTCGATTGCGTAAAATCCTTGGTCAAGTGCAAGCTATTGATCGAATGATTGAAGAAGACATTCCATGCGAAGATGTGTTGAGCCAAATTAATGCAGCTAAATCTGCACTACATAAAGTAGGTCAAGTAGTTCTTGAAGGACATATCAACCACTGCGTGCGAGATGGTATCGAACATGGTGACGTAGAGAAAACCATTAGCGACTTTACAAAAGCTGTAGAGCGTTTTGCAAACATGGGAAAATAAAGAAGAGGCTAAGAGACCTCTTCTTTTTTTACCAAAAACAAGGCTCTACTAAATCTCGAAGCCCCCACAAAAAAAGCAAATAAAAATCAGGGTTATAGGACAAAAATCAACTCTAATTAAAGCATCCATCATATATGGCTCAAGAAAAAAGGACTCTACATTCGTAGAGTCCTTTATATTACCACAAAGTATTAGTCGTGATTAGTTGTTAAGAATTCGCTCAATGCAGTGAGTGCATCGTCTTCGTCAGCACCGTCAGCTGTCAATGTAACAGATGTGCCTTTTGTAGCGCCCAAAGTCAATACAGTTAAGATGGATTTAGCATCAGCTGTTTTACCGTTAGCAGCGATTGTCACTTTGGAAGCGTATTTAGCAGCCAATTGTGTGAAAGCTGTAGCAGGACGAGCGTGTAAACCAGATTCGTTTGTAATTTCTACTGTTAATTCTTTCATGATAACCTCTTTCTATCTCGATAGGTAGTACCTATCCCATACGTTCTAATAGATATATTGTATCAATTTCAAGCGTTTCAATTCAAGTATATTGAAAGTTATTTACTATATACTGATTCGCTTGACGTTTATCTTTTATCTATACAGAATTATAGTAAGTCTTTTTCAGCTAGCACAGATTTAGCATATTCTGTAATTTCTTCAGCTGTATCCATAGCAAGCGCTTTATTAGCCACATCTTCACATTCTGCTTTAGAAACGGAACGCAAGATTTTCTTAATAAGTGGTATAGATGACGCCGTCATAGAGAATTCGTCAAGGCCAAGGCCTAATAGAATCATTGTAGCTACAGGGTCACTAGCTAGTTCACCGCACATGCCTGTAAATTTACCTTGTTCATGGCTCGCATCGATAACATGCTTGATAAGACGTAATACACCTGGATGCAATGGTTGATATAGAGAACCAATAGACTCATTCATACGGTCTACCGCCAAGGTATATTGGCATAAATCATTTGTACCGATACTGAAGAAGTCTACGTATTTAGCCAAAATTGGAGAAATAACAGCAGCTGCAGGCACTTCGATCATAATACCAACCTTGATATCCTTATTGAATTCTTTACCTTCTGCTGTAAGTTCAGCCTTACATTCTTCGAGCATAGCATTCGCTTGTTTCACTTCTTCTACGGAAGCAATCATAGGGTACATGATGTGAATATCGCCAAAGGAACTAGCACGCAATAACGCACGTAATTGTACTTTAAAGATATCCGGACGGTTCAAGGAAATACGAATCGCACGATAACCAAGGAATGGATTCATTTCACTTGGCAAATCAAGGCATTTCAATTCTTTATCGCCACCGATATCCATGGTACGGATAATAACAGGTTGGCCCTGCATATCTTCTGCAACCTTTTTATATTCTTCAAACTGTACATCTTCTGTTGGCAACTCGTCGTTTTCCATGTACAAGAATTCTGTACGATATAAGCCAATACCTTGTGCGCCCATTGTAAGAGCGTGTTTAGCATCTTTCGACTTACCGATGTTACCGAATAATTCTACATGATGACCATCAGTTGTTGTAGCTTCAAGATTGGCAGATTCGCGCAAGCGTTTCAATTCCTCTTGGTATGCAGCCGCTTGATTTGTATATTCAGTCCAATCCGCATCAGATGGATTTGTTTCCACAATACCATCTGTACCAAGTACAACTGCTTTCTCGCCATCTACGAAGCCTTCAATATCACCAACGCCCATAACGGCAGGAATTTCCAAGGTGCGCGCCATGATAGCTGCATGAGATGTAGGGCCACCAGCAGCTGTTACAATGCCTTTTACCACATTTTTATCAAGAGAAGCTGTATCAGATGGTGCCAAATCGTGAGCCACCAAGATAACCTCCCCAGAAATATGGGATAAACCTCGAGGGTTCATGCCTAACATATTGCGCATCAAACGATCACCAATATCTTTGATGTCTGCACCGCGTTCACGCATGTATGGATCTTCCATACCGAGGAAGATATTCGCAAAGGTTTCAATGGTTTGAGCTGTAGCCGCTATCACATTTGTATGGCTAGTCTCAACAAGGGATTTAATACCATCAGACAAAGATGGGTCTTGCGCGATTTGCATATGCGCTTCAAAAATAGCCGCCTCTTCAGGGCCCATGTCTTTCAACGCCTTTTGACGAATTGTATCTAATTGCTTTAAGGTAGCTGCCATAGCAGAAGCGAACTTACCAATTTCCGCTTCTACCTTATCCTCTGCTACAGTGTAATCAGGAATGACAATTTCCTCTTGAATATATCTATATACATTGCCTACTGCAACGCCACGAGATCCAGAAATCCCTTGAATTCGCATATGTGTTCCTCTTTCTATTACGATAAACTACATTACTCTATATTCTATCATTTCTCTGACAAACAATAAAGTAATTAGACAACATCTATCAGCCTTAAGCGGCATCCCACATGGGTTGTTTTTGACGCATCAATCAATTTAGCTCGGCACTAAAAGAAGGTTAATTTTTCGTCTATTTCGCTATAATTTTATAAAGTTCCACCACATAATTAAGGGTCATTTATGATATAATAATATAGAATATATAATAATATACATATGAGACTTTCACGGGCTTCATGGTGAAAGTCTTACTTATTGATAGGAGACTTTATGAAATTAACTAAAATGCATGGTCTTGGCAATGATTTCATCCTCTTTGCCGACCCTCAAGGTGCTAGCAAGGACTATACTGATTTGGCGATTCGCCTTTGCGATCGTCGTACTGGTATCGGTGCTGATGGTCTTGCCATTCTAGTTCCTTCAAAAACCTGTGATGTGCGCATGCGCATCATCAACTCTGATGGTAGTGAAGCAGAAATGTGCGGCAATGCAATCCGTTGCTTTGCCAAATATGCCTATGAACATGGAGAAATTACTAAAGAAACTTTTACCATCGAAACCTTAGCCGGTGTAATGAAGCCTACCTTAACCATTGAAAATGGCATCGTAATACTAGTTACAGTAGATATGGGCAAACCATTCTTTAACAGCAAAGATGTACCTATCAACGTGGATATGGATAAGGTTATCGACGTAGACCTCGATGTAAACGGCGAAACAGTAACGGTAAGCTCCGTATTACTCGGCGTGCCTCATACAGAGGTGTATATCAATGACATTACAAAGGCGCCTGTAACGACACAAGGTCCTATCATTGAAAAACACGATGCATTCCCATCCAATACAAATGTTAACTACATTGAGGTAGTGAACAACAAGCACATCAAGGTTCGCACATGGGAACGCGGTGCTGGCGCTACACTAGCATGCGGTACAGGCTCTTGTGCTTCTGCCGTTATGTCCTTTGAAAAAGGCTTAACCGGTCGCGAAGTCGATGTAGAGCTTTATTTAGGAACATTACATATTTCATACTTGGAGGATGGCACGGTGCTCATGACTGGCCCTGCTGAGGAAGTCTTCGAAACAGAACTTCCTATCGATTAAAATGAAGTGGTTACAACTCATATTAAATGCGTTTCTAAAGTATCAACAAGGCCGTTCTCTAATGCCGAAAAATACGGAGTCGCTCATAGGTTTACTCATATCTATCCTCGTCATTATCATCGCCGTAGCTAACGGTATTGCTATTGGTTACGCCTTGATAGTGGTATGGTGCATCATGGCCTATGTATTCTATCGCAAAGGATACCAACCAAAAGAACTGCTAAACCTATCATGGACAGGTGCAAAAAGCTCGATTGTAGTAATGCAAATATTCTTGCTTATCGGTTGGCTCATTGCTATGTGGCAAGTAGCAGGCATCATCCCTATGATTATCGCCACCGGCATCGACTTGATTGATCCATCCCTCTTTATTGCTTGTGCCTTCTTATTAACAGCGATTGTTAGCATGCTGTTAGGTACAGCTTTCGGTACTGTAGGCACCATAGGCATTGTACTCATCACGATGGCAAGAGCCGGTAATATTCCAGAGAATATCGTAGCTGGTGCCATTATAGCCGGTGCATACTTTGGTGATCGCAACGGTCCATTGTCATCTAGCGCATCACTGGTAGCAGCCTTAACACATACTAAGGTTTCTAGTAATATACCAATTATGTTTAAAGCGGGACTACCTGCACTTGTTATTTCTACAGTGCTCTACCTAATACTGTCCCAGTGGTTTCCTCTAAACTATGAAAATAGTTTGTTATCCGATACAATTCACTTTATCTTCAATATTGATTGGACATTGTGGATTCCAGTGATTATCGTCATCGGTTTATTGCCTTTGAAAGTATCTATCCGTTGGCCTATCGGCCTCAGCGCATTAGCCGCAGCCATTCTGGCTTATACTAATCAAGGAGCTACTCTTTCCGATTTAGGCTGGTATACCTTAACAGGCTTTGAACTACCACATTATAATCCACTAGCAGACATCATTCATGGCGGTGGGCTGCAAACAATGTTCATTCCCACCCTATCTATCTTTATGGCCACTGCCCTTTCAGGCATGCTCGAAGGGGTTGGCTTCTGGAATGATGTTAGACAACTATTAGAGCGAGCTAAAACGCGGAGCGATGTATTTGCTGCCAATGTAGGTCTCACACTCTTGACTGGCGCTGTAGGTTGTAGCCAAGCTATTGCGGTTGTAATGACACATTCTATTATGCGTATTACCTACGCGCAACGGGGTATTCAAGATGAAGATGTGATGCTCGACTTTGAAAATAGTGGCATTCTCATTGCTCCACTATTACCATGGAACATCGCTGCTTACGTGCCTATTGTTATGATAGGTACTAGCACAGCTGGCTATGTGCCATTCGCCTTCTTCCTATACCTCGTACCACTCCTTTACTGGTTACGACTACGGAATCAAGATCAACCAATCATACGCTAATTACAAAATCAATCATACGCTAATTACAAAATCAACAAATCATAGGCTAATTAATTAATCTTAAAGGGGAATTTGTATGATTTACACCATTACCTTTAACCCAGCCCTCGATTACATCGTACGACTTGAGCAACTCAAGACTGGTACCATTAATCGCACAACCCAAGAATACGTACTTGGTGGCGGCAAGGGTATCAACGTATCTATCGTTCTTAACAACTTGGGCATGGATACAACGGCACTCGGTTTCATCGCAGGATTCACAGGTGAAGAAATCGTTACGCAGCTCAATAGCTTCGGCGTAAAAGAAGATTTCATTCGTCTCCGCGAAGGATTAACCCGCATCAATGTTAAGGTAAAAGCCTCTGATGAAGAAACAGAGATCAACGGCCGTGGACCAATTATCTCGGACGACGAATTAGAAGCACTCTACAAACAGCTCGATACATTGACAGATAAGGATACACTAATCCTTGCAGGCAGCATTCCTTCTAGTTTACCTAGCGATATGTACGAGCTCATTATGGAGCGCTTACAACATAAAAACATTCGTATCGTCGTGGATGCTACAAAGGATTTACTTACACGAGTATTGCCATATAAACCGTTCTTAATTAAACCTAACAATCATGAGCTTAGCGAAATCTTTGGTCGCCCCCTTTCTACAAAGGAGGACCTCGTAGAAGCTGCCAAAGCATTGCAAGAGAAAGGCGCACAGCATGTGCTTATCTCTATGGCTGGTGATGGAGCTATCTTGGTCGCAGCTGATGGCACTGTATATACGAGCCCTGCCCCTAAGGGGACACTCGTAAATTCTGTAGGCGCTGGCGATTCCATGGTAGCAGGCTTTATTACAGGTTTTGAAAAGACAGGGAATCTACAAGAGGCACTTTACTGGGGTATCTCCAGTGGCTCTGCCTCCGCTTACTCTGAAAACCTCGCTACACTGGCAGAAGTAGAAGCATTACTTTCACAAGTACGAGTTAACTAGTTTTACATTTTATTTGCATCAAGGAGTACACATATGCAAATCACTGATTTATTAAAACCTCAATCCGTCCTGCTAAATGCAGACCCTGTTACAAAGGCTGACGCCATTTATACCTTAGGCGAGTTAATGGAAAAAGGTGGCAACCTCATCGACAAAGGTGAGTACTTAGCAGCCGTTTTCGCTCGTGAAGAATCTGGCTCTACCGGTCTTGGTGACGGCATTGCTACACCACATGCTAAATCTGCAGGCGTAAAAGAAGCAGGCCTAGCAGCTATGGTTGTGCCTCACGGCGTAGACTTTGAAGCACTCGACGGCCAACCTTCTCGTTTATTCTTCATGATTGCTGCCCCTGAAGGCGCTGCAGACACTCATGTAGAGGTATTGAGCCAATTAGCTATGATGGTTATCGACCCTGATTTCAAAGAAGCCCTCATCGCTGCACCAACTGTAGAACGTTTCTTGGAACTCGTAACAGCTAAAGAGCAAGGTAACTTTGACCCATCTGTTGAAGGATATATCAAACAGCCAGAATCTCAAGAGACTTCAAGCATTACCGATGCTATCGAAGCTAAAGCTACGGAAGCTATCGAAAAAGTGGCTCCTAAGATTTCTGTAGATAACCCGCACTACGATGTATTGGCTGTAACTGGTTGCCCTACTGGTATTGCTCATACCTACATGGCTGCAGAATCTTTAGAACGAAAAGCCAAAGAAATGGGCATTTCCTTAAAGGTTGAGAAAAATGGTGCTTCTGGTGTTAAAGATGCTCTTACAGCAGAAGAAATCAAACATGCTAAATGCATCATCGTCGCTTCTGACCGTCAAGTAGAAATGGCTCGCTTCAACGGCAAGCCTATGATTCAAACTAAGGTTGCGAACGGTATCAATAAAGCAGAAGAGCTTTTAACAGAAGCCATGGCTGGTACAGCAGCTGTATACCAAGCATCTGCAGCGGACCGCGAAGCTGCTGAAATTGCTGCTAGCGCATCTGACAGCGTAGGTCGTCAAATCTACAAACACTTGATGAACGGCGTATCTCACATGTTGCCATTCGTTATTGGTGGCGGTATCTTGATTGCCCTTGCTTTCCTATTCGATACATTCGATCCTGCGAACCCTAAAAACTTTGGTTCTGGCACACCTTTATCTGGCTTCTTAATGCAAATCGGTGGCGCATCCTTTGGCTTCATGTTGCCAGTATTAGCTGGTTACATTGCTATGAGTATTGCTGACCGCCCAGGTCTTGTAGCTGGTTTCGTTGGTGGCTTATTGGCTAACCAAGGTGGCTCTGGTTTCCTTGGCGCATTAATCGCCGGCTTTGCAGCAGGTTATTTAGTATTATTAGTTAAAAAATTAGTATCTGGTTTACCTCAAGCGTTAGAAGGTACAAAACCAGTTCTCTTCTATCCTGTACTTGGTGTATTGTTCATAGGTCTTGCCATTACCTTCGTAATCAATCCTCCTGTATCTGCACTTAACCACTGGTTAATGGACTCCTTACAATCTATGGGTACTACTAGCCGCGTATTGTTAGGTCTCATCTTTGGTGCTATGATATCCGTTGATATGGGCGGTCCTGTAAACAAAGCTGCTTACGTTATCGGTACTGGCGCCCTTGCTACTGGTGAATATGGTATCATGGCCGCTGTAATGGCAGGTGGTATGGTTCCTCCGTTGGCAATTGCGCTTTGTACTACATTCTTCCCTAGCCGCTTCACAGAAGCAGAACGCAAATCTGGTATCACTAACTACATCATGGGTCTTTCCTTCATCACAGAAGGTGCTATCCCATTTGCAGCAGCGGATCCAGTTCGCGTATTACCAGCTTGCATCATCGGTGCTGGTACAGCTGGTGCGTTATCCATGTTCTTCGAATGTACATTACGCGCTCCACATGGCGGTATCTTCGTAGTACCTACAATTGGTAACCCTCTTCTTTACCTTGCATCCATCGCAATCGGTTCCGTTGTGGCTTGCTTCATCTTGGCACTTGTAAAACCAAGCTTGAAAAAATAATTGTAAAAGCTAGTTTAATACTAGTACATATGACAAAAACGTACATATCCTAAATAAGTATATATAGCAAAAGGACTAGAACTCTAGAGTTCTAGTCCTTTTCTTATGTAAACTATCGACTTACATCATCATAAAATATGCCAAATACTTTCTTGAAAACTCGGTTGGCAACGTGATAACTTTCAAAATCAAAGTCTGTAGGCGTTAAGAAAGTAACATGCTCATACCCTTTATAACCAGGTTTCGTTGGTTTACTTTCACCATTAAGAGTATAGTCCTGTTGAGCCTTAACAGTACCTACAATACCAGAATTATCCATTTTTATATTCCATATATCATTTAAACTAAAATCAGGAAATCGTTGTTTAAACTCTGGCATTTTTGCTACTAAATTGGCAAAAGAATAATTTAGGTTATAGTCATACCGAATAGTGTATTCCCGAATCAAATCAGAAGACGGTAATACAACGTATATCTTAGTCTCTATACTTTTTGTACGTGCATCGGTAGATATATCTCGAAGTGTGCTCAACTCAATATATTTACCATCTCCACCACCTGTGTCACCTTTAGAAACGATGTGTTCAAAACGACTTGTATCTTGTAGCTCAGCATTAGAAACAGCTTTTACAGAATTAAAAGAAATACACCAAATACATAGTAGTGCCATAAAAAATAAGAAACGTTTCATAAGGTACCTCATTTCACCACAATATCATCAAAATGCTGCTGATATGCAACGACAAACATGGCATCTGCTATAGCAAAGAGATCTTGATCGGAACGACTACGATCAAGTGGTCGTGATTGATGTAGCAATCTAGCTGGGCTATTAACCACAGTGCCATCCCAAGTGTATCGTTTGACCGCTTGTAATTCAATTTGTATACCAGACTCATCTTGTGCAGCCTTAATCACTGCATACATAGCTGGTGATGGTTTTACACTCTGCTGAGCTTGTATTAGACTAGCTAACGAGTAATTCGTATTATAGGTGGCAGTCAATTCATATTCCGTAATAGCCTCACCACGAGTCCGTTCGCTAACAGAATAAATAGTACCTTTAAGCTTATAATGTGGAGCTGCATACTCTAAACTTTCCACAGAATAGGTATTTAAAAAGAATATATCCCTATTACTTGAATTATCATCATAAGAATATGTTTTCTCATATACATTTTTAAACTGTGGTGAACTATTTAACTCATTAATCGATATCGCTTGTGTCTGTATAGTAAAAGCACTCAACACCATACAGGCTAATAAGAATTTTCTAATCATATTCTCTCCTTTATCATCAAAACTCAGCTAAATTACAAAAAGCATATCATATTTTATAGAAAGATGTACACATACGAAAAATGCCATTTCAAATCATTATAGATAATATAAAAGTAATGATTGCTATTCTACGTACTTTAAATTTATTTATATTTTTCTAAGTTTATCTTCTTCGTACTCATCCAGCATTCATCTATTCTTCTATAAATTGTACAAATATATCGATTTATGTTAAACTATATAAATATAAATAAATTTTAAAATTATAAATTATTTTTTTCAATTCTAGTTCGGAGAGTAATTCATGAAATCATCTAGGAAACGTAAGGTTACCGCTGCATTTTTTGCAGCTGCAGCGTTGGGTGGTGTTGCCCACGCAGCCCCTACACTCAACATGAATGATTTGGTAGGTTCGAACACTACCACTGAATCAACGGCTCAAGGCAATAATAATATTGCTACTCCAGTCGTACGACCTATGGCAACTCAGCCTACCCCTGTAACTACACAATCAGTTCCAAAGGTAACACCATTAATACCGCGTGTACGTCCAGTACCTGTAAACGATATTGCAAAAGCTTTATCAGATCAACAACGGGCTGTTTCACAACCACAATATGTTGTTAACAAACAAACTAATGCTGTCATGGAACCAACATTGGCCATGCATAGCTTGATGAACGTACAACGTAAAACTGAACCTGTTACAGTACAAAAACAAGTTGATGGCAAACAGCAAGTGCAAACGACACAGGTACAACGTACTCCTGTAATGGTTCAACAAGAATCTACAACTCCTTTAGTTATTGCTAATACAACTCAAACTAAAGCTGTTGTAGCAAAACAAAAATTAACTATTCGAGATATTCAACGTGCAGAACGTGAAAGATTAGCTCAATTAGCAGCAGAAGAAGCCGCACAACAAGAAGGTACAAGCCAAGTTGATCAGCAAATGGTTGCTCAAAAACAAGCTGAAGCTCAGCGTCAAGCTGTAATTCTAGCAGAACAACAACGTCAAATGGCTATGCAAGCGGAACAGCAACAAGCTGAGGCTCAACGCCAAGCGGCTTTGCAAGCTGAACAACAACGTTTAGCTACCGAGCAAGCTGAAGCTCAACGTCAAGCAGCTCTAAGAGCCGAGCAAGAGCGTATCGCTGCACAGCAAGCTGAACAAGCTCGTATCGCTGAAGCACAACGTCAAGCTGCTGAGCAAGAACATCTTCGTATCCAAGAGGAACAACGTCGCATTGCACAACAACAGGCCGAGGCTCAACGTCAAGCTGCCTTAAAAGCTGAACAACAACGTATTGCTGCCGAGCAAGCTGAAGCTCAACGTCAGGCGGCTTTGCAAGCTGAACAACAACGTATCGCTGCTGAACAAGCTGAGGCTCAACGTCAAGCAGCTATGCAAGCAGAGCAACAACGTATTGCCGCAGAGCAAGCTGAGGCTCAACGTCAAGCGGCTTTACAAGCGAAACTACAACGTATTGCCGCAGAGCAAGCTGAAGCTCAACGCCAAGCGGCTTTAAAAGCAGAACAAGATCGTATTGCAGCTCAACAAGCTGAACAACAACGTATCGCTGCCGAGCAAGCTGAGGCTCAACGCCAAGCGGCTTTACAAGCGGAACAACAACGTATTGCCGCAGAGCAAGCTGAAGCTCAACGTCAAGCTGCCTTAAAAGCTGAACAACAACGTATGGCTGCAGAGCAAGCTGAAGCTCAACGCCAAGCTGCCTTAAAAGCTGAACAACAACGTATCGCTGCTGAACAAGCTGCTCGTCAACGTGCAGAAGCTGCTGCTAAAGCTGAGGCAGAACGTCAAGCGGCTATAAAAGCTGAACAAGAGCGTATCGCAGCAGAGCAAGCTGAGGCTCAACGCCAAGCGACACTCAAAGCTGAACAAGAACGTATTGCTGCCGAACAAGCTAAAGCTGAACGTGAAGCGGCACTCAAAGCTGAACAAGATCGTATTGCAGCACAACAAGCAGAAATGGCTAGACAAGCTGCAATTAAAGAAGAGCAGGAACGTTTAGCTGCTGAGCAATTAGCAAAAGAAGAAGCTGAATCCGCTGCTAAAGCTCAAGCTGAGGCAGAAGCAAAAGCTAAAGCACAAGCTGAAGCTGCTGCTAAAGCTCAATCTGAGGCAGAAGCAAAAGCTAAAGCACAAGCTGAAGCTGCCGCTAAAGCTCAGGCTGAGGCAGAAGCAGAAGCAAAAGCTAAAGCACAAGCTGAAGCTGAGGCAAAAGCTAAAGCCGAAGCTGAGGCAAAAGCTAAAGCTCAAGAAAATAAATTACCTCAATCTTATGTAGATGCTCGTAATGAAGCTTCCACAAAAGGTGCTGGTGTAACAGAAGAGAAAAACATTCTTTCTCAACCAATAGAACCGCCATTGCAAGCCGATACCTCTGCGAAGATTAGCCTTGCTTTCGACGTGAAAAATTACGAATCTATGTCTACTACTGTAGATAATAAAGAAATCAAATATCGCGCCTTCGAATATATCCCTTACGTGGCTAATCCAATCGATATCGATCAACAGTACATGAACATTTATGTGCCAGAAGAATACTTCAACAATGGCACTATAAACGGTTACAATACGCAAACAGCCCCTATCTTCATGCCAAATGCGGTAGGTGGTTATATGCCAAGCCAAGCTATGACTCCAAAAGTGGAAAATGGCAAACCTAATAGTGTTCTTTACGCATTATCCCGTGGCTATGTAGTAGCTTCCCCGGCTACCCGTGGTCGTACAAATAAAGCATCCGATGGCAACTTTATCGGTAAAGCGCCTGCAGTTATTGTTGACTTACAAGCTGCCACAGCATACTTACATGCTAACGATTCCACAATGCCAGGTAATGCAAACCGTATCATCACTAATGGTACAAGTGCAGGTGGTGCTGTATCCTTATTGCAAGGTGCCACTGGTAACAACTCTGACTTCCAACCATATTTACAAGCATTAGGTGCTGCTACAGCGGCAACCAATGTATATGCAGTTTCTGCCTATGCACCTATTACAAACCTTGATGCGGCTGATATGGCCTATGAATGGAGCTATAAAGGTATTACATCTTTCAATAAAGTAACGATGGGCCAAGGTGAATTGCCTCAAGCCAACGTAGGTGGCAATACAGCTCCTCCGCAACGTACAACGCAACGTGTAAACTTGAATGCTGATGATGTAGCATACTCTAACTTACTAAGCGAACACTTCCCAGAATACGTAAATAACTTACAATTACATGACTCTATGGGGCGTGTATTGAAACTAGATAAGAATGGCAATGGTACTTTCAAAAATTATGTGAAAGCATTCATCATCGATGCAGCAAATAAAGCACAAGCTAAAGGTACTGATTTATCTAAACATACATACTTTGTACGAGATAATAAAACAGGCGCTATAAAAGATATTAACTGGGAAGCTTATAATCAATTTGTAAGTCGTTCTAAAGCACCAGGTGCATTCGACTCCCGTTCTAATGACTCTGGAGAGAATAATCTATTCGGTACAAGTGCTACAGATAATAATCACTTTACAATTACTGCTGCATTACACGATACAACACCTAACCAAGATGTATACGTAGAAAATGCTAAAATCGTTACTATGATGAACCCAATGAACTATCTCGGTTCTCCAGCAGCGACAAATGCACGCTACTATCGTATCCGCTATGGTACAGCTGATAGCAATACATCCGTAGCCATCCCATTGATCGTAGGTACACGTGCTCAAAACCTTGGGTACAACGTAGATATGGCAACACCATTTGGTGTAGATCATTCTGGCGACTATGATTTAGATGAATTATTCAACTGGATGGACAATATCGTTAAAAACGGTAGATAATAACAACTAAATACATACCATAACCAAAAAGGAGCTACCTAGTAGCTCCTTTTCTTTATGTTAAATTAAATATCTCTAACATAAACTTCCACTATGTTAAGCACGAAAAAGCCCCTCTACCGAGGGGCTTTGCTCTATTAGGAAAGCATATTCACAGCTTTCACCAATCATATTCTATTATACTTCTGGGAATAAAGCTGTAGACAAGTAGCGTTCACCTGTATCAGGAAGAATTACTACGATGTTTTTGCCTTTATTTTCAGGGCGTTTAGCCAATTCTTGAGCAGCCCAAAGAGCAGCACCAGAGGAAATACCAACTAAGATACCTTCTGTATGTCCAAATGCTTGAGATGTAGCGAATGCATCATCGTTAGTTACTTGGATTACTTCATCGTAAATATTTGTATCCAAAGTATCCGGAATGAAGCCAGCGCCTAAGCCTTGGATTTTGTGAGGACCAGGTTTGCCATTGGACAATACTGGGGAATCAGTTGGTTCAACAGCCACAATTTTTACATCAGGGTTTTGTTCTTTTAAATAACGACCTGCACCAGTCAAAGTACCGCCTGTACCAACACCAGCTACGTAGATATCTACTGTACCATCTGTATCTTGCCAGATTTCAGGACCAGTTGTTTTATAGTGAATTGCTGGGTTTGCTTGATTTACGAATTGACCCGCCTCGATGGCACCAGCTGTAGCTGTTACGATTTCTTTAGCTTTTGCAATAGCACCTTTCATGCCAAGAGAGCCATCAGTCAACACGAGTTGAGCACCATAGCCAAGCATCAATTTACGGCGTTCGATGGACATTGTTTCTGGCATTACGATTACAACTTTATAGCCAAGAGCAGCACCAACAGCGGATAAACCGATACCAGTGTTACCAGATGTAGCTTCTACGATTGTACCACCTGGTTGTAATTCACCAGATTCAACAGCTGCTTGAATAATTGCTGCAGCAATACGATCTTTAACAGAGCCACCTGGATTAAAGTATTCCAATTTAGCAAAGATATTTGCATCTGCGCCATATTTTTTACCAAAACGTGTAGCTGCCAACAAAGGTGTTTTACCAATTAATTCAACGAAAGATTTTGCAATATTAGACATAATAGTCACTCCTTATTAAATAGAACCATCCCAATTGTCATATTTTGTATCAAGTTTAGCGTAAGTCCCATCAATTACATCTTGAAGAGTTACGTTTTCTAAATAATCATGAATATAGTTTTGTAATCCTGCCCAGAAACCAACAGTTCTTTCATTGATTACTGTATCAGTACTCACCCCTTCATCAAGAGTGGAGATGATAGCCATGGATTCTTCCGTAGCAAGCAAAATTTCAATTATAGTGTACTCTTTAGGGCTTTTAGATAAGCGATAGCCTCCGTATTTACCACGAATACTATCCACTAGGTTAGCGGCACCCAAACGAGCCACAATACCCTCAAGGTATTTCTCAGATATACCTTGTCGTTCTGCAACGGATCGCAAGGAAACCGGTTTATCCTGACCTTGCTCTGCTAAATCGATGAGAACCATCAATGCATAGCGACCTTTTGTGGAAATCCTCATATATCTTGCCTCTCTTTGTAAAAATTAGTGCTAACACACCCCATGTTATAAAGCACTTATCCTACTTCATTTATAAAACCTTGTGTATCACTAGGAATTAATTTCATTATAGACCACTAAATCTAAAAATGCAAGAACTTATTTCCTACTTTTACAAGGGGGTATTTAAAACCCTTATATTTATTGGCCTAAGCCTATATTATTGATTTATTTTATTCTATTATTAGACTTGCAATCACACCTATCAATACATTAACTATTTTACATAACACAAAAGGACCAGCCCGAAGGCCAGTCCTTTTGCGTATAGTTTGTAGTTTGTTATATGAGGTTTACCATGATGAATTGGAGAGGGTTCATCTGGTATTGGGACTTACCGTATCGTCAGGAAAACGATGCGCGCCCGTTTTGTCATTTGAGGAGTTGTCTAGATTATTCTAGCGTTTAAGTTATTTCTAAATTAGATTTTACCTACTAGATCAAGACCTGGTTTCAATGTGTCTTTACCTGGTTTCCAACGTGCAGGACACACTTGGTCACCATGTTTTGCTACGAATTGAGCCGCTTGTACTTTACGAACCAATTCTTCAGCAGAACGGCCGATACCCATATCATGGATTTCAGCTGTACGAACGAAACCTTCTGGATCTACTACGAATGTACCACGATAAGCCATAGCAGATTCTTCTTGGAATACGTCGAAGAAATCAGCTAATTCATGTTTTTTATCAGCTAACATGTAGTACTCGATTTTATTAATGCTTGGAGAAGCATCAGACCATGCTTTGTGAACGAATTCAGAGTCACAAGATACGGAGTAAACTTCGCAACCTAGTTCTTTCAATTCTGCATAAGAGTTTTGTACGTCTTCTAATTCTGTAGGGCAAACAAATGTGAAGTCTGCTGGATAGAATACGAAGATGGACCATTTGCCCAACACATCGGCAGTACTAACTTTTACTAATTCAGGTTTTTTGAAAGCATCTAGAGTAAATTCAGGAAGTTGTTTACCAATAATAGACATATTATGTCCTCCTTAATTGAGTTCCAATGTAACAATTATATTATTATCAGTGTACTTATCACCAAATCTATATTTATATCTATCTTTGTCTATATAATAACAAATATCATTCTAGATTGCAAGTGTTATTTTTAAATTTATCGATATATTTTTCCAATATTTTTCGATATGAATAAAAAAGAAGAAAGATGCTCATTTCTGAGCATCTTTCTTCTTTTTACGTACTACAATAGATTTACTACTTACAGTAGCATGATCAAAAGCGATTAAACCCGCTATATTAGCAAGCCCTCTCCGTGCTATATGACCAGTTGTAGATTGTTCTTTTCCTGATTTACCATATACAAACTGCTCTAGTTTGAGTGCAGCTAATATAAAGATACCTATAATAGATAAAATGGATCCCATTTCTATTCTCTATTTTTTAAGTTCCAAAATCGCATCAACGAAACCGCGGAATAATGGATGTGCATTATTCGGACGGGATTTAAGTTCTGGATGCGCTTGTGTACCAATGAAGAATGGGTGGTTTTTCACTTCAATACTTTCCACAAGGCGACCATCTGGAGATGTACCAGAGATAACAAGGCCAGCATCAGTCAATTGTTGACGATATTCATTGTTGAACTCATAGCGGTGACGATGACGTTCATAAATCAAATCTTCGCCATAAGCTTCATGAGTTTTTGTACCTGCTTCTACTTTGCATGGATAGATACCTAGGCGCATTGTACCGCCTTTTTTATCTACATCCACTTGATCACTCATCAAGTCGATTACTTTGTACTTAGCATTTTCGTCAAATTCGCTAGATGTAGCACCTTCCATACCACATACGTTGCGAGCAAATTCCATTACTGCAGATTGCATACCAAGGCATAGACCAAGATATGGAATATTGTTTTCACGAGCGTATTGGATTGTGCGGATTTTACCTTCTACACCACGGGAACCAAATCCACCAGGTACGATGATACCTTCAACACCATCAAATACCTCTTTAGGATCTACAGATGTATCATCAAGTTCTTCGGAGTCAATCCAACGAATATTCACTTTAGTACCCGTAGCAATACCAGCATGATCTAGAGCTTCAACTACGGATAAATACGCATCATGCAATGCTACATATTTACCAACGATAGCAACTGTAATGTCTTTACTAGGGTTCAAGATTTTATGAACCATTTCTTTCCATTCAGTCATATTGCAAGGGCGTTCTTCAAGGCCTAATTTTTTGATAACAATATCATCAAGACCTTGATCTTGCATCATCAATGGTACTTCATAGATGGAGCTGCAAGTTTGGTTTTCAATAACTGCTTCTGGTTCTACGTCACAGAACAAAGCAAGTTTTTCTTTCATTTCATCAGAAATGTGTTTTTCGCTGCGGCATACCAAGATATCTGGTTGAATACCAATGCTGCGCAATTCTTTTACGCTGTGTTGTGTAGGTTTAGTTTTCAACTCGCCTGCTGCATTGATGTAAGGCACCAATGTTACGTGAATGTAAAGTACATCATTACGACCTACTTCTTTTTTCACTTGGCGGATAGCTTCCATGAATGGCAAGCTTTCAATATCACCTACAGTACCACCGATTTCAGTGATAACTACATCAGCGTTATCCTCTTTACCTACGCGGTATACGTTTTGTTTGATTTCATTTGTAATGTGTGGAATAACTTGTACAGTGCTGCCCAAGTAATCACCTTTACGTTCTTTATTGATTACAGACCAGTACACTTTACCTGCTGTAATGTTGGAACGTTTACTAAGGTTAATATCGATAAAGCGTTCATAGTGACCCAAATCAAGGTCAGTTTCAGCACCGTCATCTGTTACGAATACTTCACCGTGTTGGTAAGGGCTCATCGTACCAGGGTCAATATTAATGTATGGGTCAAATTTTTGAATCGTTACATTGAAACCGCGGTTTTTAAGCAAGCGACCCAAGGATGCTGCTGTAATCCCTTTACCAAGAGAAGAAACAACGCCGCCAGTTACGAAAATATACTTAGTTGCCATGATGCCTCCCACCTATTACATTTTTTCCGGAGCAGAAATACCTAAAATACCCAAGCCTTGACGAAGTACGAGGGCAATCGCTGTGATTAATCCTAGACGAGCTTGTTGCAACGCTGGATTTACGCCAATGATACGACCTTGACGATAGAAGGAATGGAACATGCTTGCCAAATCGAATAAGTAACGAGCAATACGATGTGGTGCACGATGTGCGGCAGATTGAACGACCTCTTCTGGATATTCAGCTAATTTTTTAATCAATTCTAATTCCATTTCGCTTGTAAGCGTTGTGAAATCAGTTTCACTATAATCACCAAATGCAATGCCTGCTTCACGCACTTGGTTATAAATACTGTGAATACGGGCATGAGCATATTGGATATAATACACAGGATTATCATTGCTACGAGATTTTGCCAAGTTAATATCGAAATCAAGTTGACTATCTAGAGAACGCATCAAGAAGAAGTAACGAGATGCATCTACGCCAACCTCTTCAATCAATTCATCTAATGTAACGCTATCGCCGCTACGTTTAGATAATTTAACGAGTTGCCCATCGCGGAACAATGCTACCATTTGTAACAATAATACTGTTAGTTTATCTGGGTCATAACCAAAAGCAGCCATAGCAGCTTTTACACGGCATACATAACCATGATGGTCAGCGCCCCAAATATCAATCATTTCTTTGAAGCCACGATCATATTTATTACGGTGGTATGCAATATCTGCCGCTAAATATGTAGGAACTCCATTATCACGAATAACTACGCGGTCTTTATCATCACCATAGTCAGTAGATTTCAACCACAATGCACCGTCTTTTTCATACACTTTACCAAGAGCCTTTAACGCCTCTACAGAGTGATGAATTTCATCAGTTTCATGAACAATACGTTCAGAGAACCAATTATCGAAAGTAACACGGAAATTGCTTAATGTTTCCTCTAAGCGAGCTAATTTTTCTTTTAAGCCCTCTTCTTTAAACAATGCTACACGATCAGCTTCGTTCATAGCATTTAATGTATCGAAGCCTTCGCGTTCTGCAATAGCTTTTGCAGTCTCAATAATATCAGGACCACGGTAGCCATTTTCAGGGAACACGAGAGCTCCTTCTGGAATATCGAATTCAGGCATGGAACCATCTTCGTTGCGCTTAGGTGGGAACACTAATGTAGCTCCTTGCAACTCTTGGAAACGGTATTCAATGGAGATAGCCATATTATCGATTTGGTTACCTGCATCATTGATGTAGTACTCGGATTGTACATTATAACCTGCTGCACGTAACAAGTTTACAAGTGCACTACCATACGCAGCACCACGACCATGACCGACATGTAACGGACCTGTTGGGTTCGCACTTACGTACTCTACTTGAATCGTATCGCGTGCACGCAATGGTTGCACACCGTATTGATCACCCGCATTCAAGATAGCTTTCAAGGTATCATACACCATATCGGATTTTAAGAAGAAGTTGATAAAACCTGCACCAGCTACTTCAGCACGTTCAAGCCAATCAAAATCCATATGACTAATCAAAGCCTCTGCAATAGCACGAGGGTTTTGACGAGCCACACGAGCGGATTGCATAGCAATGTTCGTAGAAAAATCGCCGAATTCCTTTTGAGGTGGCACTTCTAGAACGATTTCTGGATATTCCCCAGCTGGCAAACCACCACTATTAATCGTTTCTTGTAATGCCTGTTCAATCCCCGATTTCAGGATTTCCTTCATGTCCATGCTCTGTATCCTCCCGCACGTCTATATCTAACTGATTATAAAATTGCCATTCACCTTCTATGGAAATATCGTATCCAAGATGAACACGACCCGTTCCATTGTGAAAGTCTACTGTTAATTCATGTGTTTTTACGGCCATGTGAAGATCGCCTAATGGCGTTTCATATGTGGACTGGCGTTCCTCACCACGAATGTATTGATGTCGCATATTAACCGCACCAGTACGCAAAAGAACAATAGAATCTTCATAAATCTTGATGGTCGTCTTAACCCCTTCAAGACCTGTTACGCTCGATTCTTCATAGCGAATATATTGGACTCCGTTCTTTTCATGCGAAGTACCTGGAGAAATCAATTCTACCACGGTATCCTGTCCATCTATGTCTCGTTGTACACTTTTTACGGATACTAAAACCCGTTTCATGTTTTTCTCCTCCATGGTCATAACATATCAATATATTATACTCCAATTCACTATGGATTATCAATTATTTCACAATTATTATTATACTTGCAATTAATCTTACTTGCGGTAAATATTACTTCTCATATTTTACCACATTTTACAATTAGAATTTGACGAATATTTGACGAAATAAAAAAAGAGGGTAGCAATTAAGCTACCCTCTAATACGTTTAGTCTAATTCAATTAATCGGTGTAGTTCGCCGTTTACAAACCACATTTCACACGTTACGTTATCACCATCTTTTAGAGTGGCCATATATAACCCCTCTTTGTTTGGTTGAATATCTTCTGCGAATTGATGTGTTTTTCCGTTAAATGTAAATACTTGTGCCATTGTATTATTCCTTTCAGTTATAAAGTAATGCTTTCCAACTGTCAATTAACAGTTGATTGTTGCAATCCGTGCAACTCGGAGATATTTAGATCACCATTCCTTTACTGTGTAAAGTACACTACCGCCCTCTAAATGTTGTCCATTGAAATGTGTTAACACTTCAAATTTACCTGCTTGATAGCCTATAGTTTCATAGGCTCGTTTATCTATCAAAGTAACACCAGCTTTTATCTTGTGTCCTTTGTTTAGATTGATTTTGTAAACATCGACTTTCTGTTCATCGGTGTTAGCAACTACTGCCGTTCTATCAGATTTTTCAGTAACGGCTTTAGGTACATTAGGATTGCTATGTGCAATATCCTGTTTTACCTGTTCTGTTGCGACTTCTACTGTAGGTGCTTGCGTGTAATACGTTGCTATTGGTTGAGTTCTTTCCTGTTTGGAAATAACTTCCTGTGCTTCTGCTTCGGTAACATGAATTGCTTTTGACAATTCCGTAGGTGATTTAGCCTGCTCTTGTGTAATTACAACAGGTTTTTCTAATTGCTTTTGTTTGTAATGATATATCAATACACCTACAATAGCGATAAAAACGCATAGGGCAATCGCTACGGCTATTTTGTAGTGTTCCTTGATAGTTTGTACCAACTTACTAATCAACATGGCTTACACCTCATTTAATTCATTTTGTAGCATTTCCAACGCTCTAAATTTTTCATCTGCAAAACGTTCATTCAAATTATCACGTAATGCACTATTGTTCCATTCTGTACTCATACATACATCATAGATACAAGCGATGATGTCATAGTCAAAGCGTTTATCATCAACGTAGGATAAATTAGGCAATTCTAAATTCAAAGCCTTTTCCATTAACTTCAATGCATCGTTGAACATATCAACGATATTGCCTACACCATATTGTACTGTTCTACTCCATATCACATCTTTCAATGTATCGGAGTGTTTATCCACACGAAACAGGTTATCTTGTAACAATTTGCACGCTACATCATAGTATTTAGCCTTGATGTAATCGTGTTGCATCTGTGCAAATCCCTGTCTATCAATCGTTCCGATTTCTTTCCATTGGTCGATAAACTCATCACTATTGATTTCACCACTATCAACCAATGCTCTTGCGTAGTCTGTATAAAATCCGCCTTGCCGTAATCCCCAACCTAGAAATTCATCAACGCTACCGCAATTACTAGCTAATTGATATGTGCCATAGGAAATACCGCCTGCATCATTAACCCCACTTGATACACAAGCAGGGTCTCCATTACTTTCATATACCGCACTCAAACTCCCTAATTCATTCATTTTTCTAACTCCTTTTTTTCATCAACACTACCCCCATTATTCATGTATTGGGAACGCTTAACACCGCCTGTTGCACCGATATAACCACCCAATACACCGACTATCACGCTTGCCAAATCTTTTTGTTCAAGATAGATAGTCATGATTAACGCACTAGCTAAGGCAATCAGCGTAATCATATCCTCATAGTTAATCTTCATTTAATCGCTTCCTTTACCGATTTAACGAAATCAATCACTTGTTTAAATAGCCCTATCGCACGTTTGAACCACCTCGTTTCTACCAATTCGAGTTCTATCATGTTCTCTACGCATGATGCCAATTCGATAAATATAGGTATCAAATACAACAATGTGCATAGGAATACATCAACACGGCCCAATACAGGCACTACCACATCAGGCAATGTTAATAGAATAAACGCTAACAAAAAAAGCCACGGATAAGATTTGACTAATTTCTTAGTCATATCCGCTCGTAGCTTGCCACTTACTAAAAATCGTTTAGATTTTCCATCAATTTCTACTACCGCCCAACCTCTCCATAGGATAGCTAGTATAGTATTTTTGATTGTAACTTCTCTCTTTGTTGCTAGGTTGTAATTCCTTGCTTCAACCAACACTCGTAATATTGTATCTATAAACACAAGAATAACTGTTGTGAATATAGCTAATGAAATTCGTACAGCCTCACTCACATTGAACACCTCATTAAATATCGGAATAAAGATTTCTACCACTATTCGTCTCCCTCGTCTCTTTCTGATAACACAAAACTTACGGAAATATATTGTGTTGCTCCGTCAAAACTTTTATCTCGTGTTATCCGTGAATTATTCCCTATTACAGTAAACGTTGCTTTTACATTGCGTTCTAAATCTACGATTACAGTTACAAATTCCCCTTGATTGTCTGATACATTAAATGTTGCTCTATCACTACCACCACGACCAACATAAGTGCCAAGAAACAGATCGTAACTCCCTTTTGGCAAAAATAATGTTTTACGTTCTTGCGTTATGCCACCAGTAAAACTAGGAAAAAACTCATGCGATTCTTGTCTCCCTCTAACTGGCGATGTTAATATTCCGTATTTGTTAGTGCCTATTTTTACCAACCCAATACTAATAGCATTAGCAACACTTTTGCCTTTCTCCCATAGCGTAGCATAATATTTTTTGCCATCAGCTTTGATTTCTATATTTTTATCACCTGCTACATTAAGGCTTTCTGTCAATTGAATAGCATCAGTTCCCAATATTAATCGTTTAGCCATTGACCCCTACCTCTACTGTTCCGTTCGCACTCCACAACTGCAACTTACTATTCAATGATGTTTGTACTCTTCCCCAGCTACCCCATTTATCAGCTATAAAAGTACGATGATAGGTTTCACCATTTAATGTATGTAGTGTATGGTCGATTAATTTACCATCTCCAAAGTTAAATACAATCAACATACCTTGCTTATGACTTCGTGGTGGATTATTAGCACCACCATCGAAATTGATTTCGTAGCACCCTTGCGTTGTGAGTGTATTCCAATCTGTTGCGGTATCTAATTTAGAATAAGGAAAACCAAATGAACCTGCATCACCTTTTTTAACAAACACTTCATCGGCTTTAGCCTTACTATAAATAGCCTTGTCATAATGTTTGGTAGTTAATACTGTGCTACTATCCGTGCCGTCATAGTGTTTTAATGTAGTACCAGTTAAGTATACAGGTACGCTAGGGTCTCCCAATTCCACCGCATCAGATGTAGATACTTTACCAATACGCACACCATGTCCGTCTGTTTTCTTACCCTCTAACAATGTATTGTTATTAAGCACAATAGAACCGCTTACATTACCGCCTGTGAGTTTTAAATAATCTAGTGTCGCAAGTCTAGCAGTGTTGATTGAGTTCTGATAATCTCGGTTTGGATTCCCTACATAAATATCGACTTGATGTCGCTTGCTAGGTTTCTCTGTCAAAACCGCAAAATAGAATTTGCCATTACAGTATGCTATATCTTCAATTTCAGTAGTTCTATTGATTTCAATAATCTGTTTAACTGTGCCAAATGGTGTACATTCTACCAAACTACCGAGCGTTGCACTCATGATGCATCCGTTAAGCATTAATGCACCATTATTATTGAAATTATCGTATTGGTAATCAATTTGATACGTTTTCATTTTTTGGAAATCATCATTGTACAAGTTGACTTCACGCAAACGTTGTTGACCGCTAATTGGTACGATGCTCACATAAGTTCGTGTGATAGGATCATATCCAATATTAAATACACGCTCATTCAATGTGATAGTCTTTTCAAATGTCATTGTATCCGCATTAAATACAGATAGGTTATTACCATTCTTTAATCCATTTGCAAGGTAAATTTTATTCGTGTATTTGTTGTAACACATAGTGTTACAATGGCCCATTTTGTCAGGGTCGCTAAACTTATACGTACCTACGATTTCAAACGTATCTGGATTGAGTTCGTACAAGTTTTGTTTTGTACCATCACCATTTATGCATGCTAACACAAACACATTCTTTTTATCGTTATATGTAAAGCCTTGACATTGGTTAACCTCATCACCATATTGGATGTTTTTAACAAATGCGATATTAGATGCACCTTTTAACATTGGTGTTTCTGTAGGATAGAACGGCTTAATGTTATTGTATGTACCCATATCCATAACACTATCAACAGTATCAAATGAAACATGTTCATTCACTTTGTAGATGCCATTAGGGATTAACAATATTTTGTTTTTCAAATTATCGTTAGCACGTTTGAATGCTGCGGTATCATCTGCTACACCATCACCGACTGCCCCAAAATCTTTAACGGATACGATGCCATATAGGCTATCTTTAGGAATAAACTTTGTATCAGCTTCGGTCTTGGTAATCAAACCACCGCCATTAGGCAAGGCGATTTGTTCCGCTTTATTGGCTGCGACTTCTGCACGTTTCGCTGCATCAGTTGCTTTAATTGCGTTACTTGCAATCGATGTTTGTTTATTGTCAATGTCGGTTTTTAAAGTTCGTGCTTGGCTCACCAACTCATTAATATCACGCTTATCAACTGTGGTTTGTCCTGCATACGCTTTTGCATCTGCCACTAGCTTTTCTGTTTTCATCACATTGGCACTAGATGTATTAAGTGCGGTATTGCTAGTCGCTAGTTTATCATCAACTGTACGGCTTAATTCTGTGATTTCACCGCCTAGCGTTTTTATCGTTTCTGCATTAGCGTTAATAGTATCACTTTCTGCTTTGATTTTTTCGTATGCATCAATAGCATCATTTGCTGCCTTTGTCGATGTATCTACAATTTTACGTGCAACTGTTGTTGCATCCTCATCACTACCTACACGGATTAATAAGGCTCGGTTCATTTTCTCCTGCATTTCTTGCAAAATCAATGTAACCTTATCTGTCATGTGTTCGATATTTTGGAAAGGGTACTCATCGGGTAAATCTGTATCTTGTTTAATTGGTGTTCTACGTTCAAGAATAATCTTGTGCGTATTATCTAACGGATCACCATCAGCAGGATATGTTAAAGTTTTGTTTTCTTTATCATAGTCGATATTGCCTGTTTGTACGCTTTCTGTGCCGTCTGCATCCACCATGATTAAGGCTATATCTTCAATCATATAAAAGTCATACGGCCATATCCATTTTTTGTTAACTCCATCACATTGATAAACTACACTAGGTTTATTGACCTCTGGTATCATATTTGTTCCCCTTTCTAATTAAACAGGACTACCCATAATTGAGTAGTCCTTATTTATTAATGTTTATCTTTTTTAGATTTTTTATCTTTCAATCGTCTATCAAACATGATAGCCATAATGACATCTTCTAGTTTTGCATCCGTGTCAGTTAGTGCAAATTTAGCTAATGTCCATAATCCATCGGTTACAGTATCACTAAAACCTGTGAGGCGGTTTGATACTTGCGATAGGCTTCTACCTACATCCATAGCACCTTTATTAGGCGATACAATTGCATTCCCTACATCATATAGTTTTTCAACGATTGATGCGGCCATTACAGTATTCCCTTTATTGAATACCTTTTCACCTAGAATGTATTTCATAGCCATGTTGGAAATATCACGCACAATAGGTACACCCATCGTAGCTTGTGATACCAATTCCTCTCCAAAGGATTTAACTAAATCTTCTGGCTTATCATCATCTCCATTTGTCATAGCCTTGTAAACCATCATTCCTAGTGCTTGTGCGGTCAAAGTCCACCATAGCATACGCACGAATTGTCCATAGTTGCCTTGGTCTTTCCGTGCGTAGTTACCCTCAGCGATAATATTGTACAAGGTGTTAGCGTATGAATAGAATGGTACAAATAGTTGAGTGAGTGCATTTCTTGAACGTTGGATGCCTGCACTATCCTTTGTATCACCGCTACCGAATATATCTCTTACGGCTCTATCGCCAGCACTAATAGCTTCCTGTTCTACAAATTCTGCCGTTACTCCCTCAACACTTTGTAACTCTAGTACTTTCTTATCGTATGCAAATTTCCATACAGGAATAGATAACGCAAAATCAGTTTCTGTTAACAGTCTAAATCCCATTTGGTTAATATCATCACGGATATTAGCTAGTTGTTCAGCCTTATAACCACCAACATTTGTATCACCAATGCGTAAGCCTTTACCCTCAATGGATAGCCCTTGTTTCAAATCCTTATCTAGGGTTTGAACACGTTCCCTCATGAATATAGATTGAGATAATACAAAATCACGTGTTGCGTTGTACTTGGCTGTACCTACACCATAGAACCCCATACCTGCATCACTAATTGCTTTAAGTGTATTCCCTACACCAATACGATACATGGCAACAGGAATGTTCAACGCATTTTGTAATGCTACGGATACACGGCCAGCCATAACTGCGGTAGAGGTATTTTTCTTGAGTGTCATAACCAATCTACCCCATGCATCAAGTTTTGCAGCTTCATCTTTCCAATTATCACGAACCCAAGTTCGCAAGAATTGATAGGTTTCCATACCAAATTTATCAACGATATATTCTTGGAAGCGACTATTACCGACTAACTTATTTACATCTGTTACCGCTTTTCGCATGGTAACGTGATTAATAGCCTCTGTAATCGCATTAGGAATAACATCAAAATCAAGCATCAAGGACTTGCCTTTGACTACATCCAAACGTGATTTAGTAGCACCCATACCAGTGCCAAATATTGCATTACTAGCAATCATCGTTTTGGCAATATCCTCTGTTTCAAAGTCAGATACTTTAGCACTTACTTTAGGATTGTACACGATAGGGAAATATTGGCCTTGTATTTCTCTACCACCAATTGTAAACGTAATGCCTTTTTCTTTTTTCAAAGGGTTTCCGTACAGTTCCTCTTGAACCTTACTTCGCTCTTCATAGAATGAGTTGATATGTTCCCATGTACGAATGACAAATTCCCAGTCCTTATCCGTCATGTATTCTTGGAACGCTCTCTCCATTTCTACTTCATTACTTTGGATAGTTTCCAATGCACGTTGTCTATTCTTTTCTGTTCCCCAGTTTAATGCAAGCATGATGATTTGTTCTTTGGTAACGTTGCGTAATTCGCCTACGCTATAAAGATGATCATTGCGAACATCAAAGAGTTGTTTCTTTGAATATACCGCTTTTACATCTCTGGCCAATCTATACATAGATTTTTCTTTGTACTCGTTAAATTTCTGAGTAGCTTTATTAATTGGCTCGTAAATATATCTAACTGCAGGGCCATTCTTTCCGCCATCCAACCTGCGTAAGAATGTTTCAGCTTTCAATAATGACAAGTTAAAGTTATTCAATGTATTAGACAATGCATCTGCACGGCTGCGGTTGTTTAACTCGTTGAATACATTTCCATTATCTCTACCAAATGTAGCGGATGCAGTTTCTATGATTTGAGAAATCGCATCATCGAATGCAACATTATTACCGCTTTCGTCAATTAAGGTAGTACCCTCATATTGAGTTCTACCATTTTTGTACATCCCTGTCATGAGTTCCTCTAATGCTAGGAGTTGGCTCATTTTAAGGCTAGCAAAAGATGCAGGCTCTTGAGCATTAAACATTTCTTTTACCCAGTCTTCAAGTTGTACAGTCGCTTCTTTATCACCCATGATGTCAGCATCTGCATCCAAGGCTTTAATTACGGATATCATGTCAAACCCATTAGCAGGTTGTAAGCCATCGTACTTAGTCAATCCCATTTGATATGCCATGTGTGTATAGAAATAACGCATATTAGGTTCAATCATGATAGGGTTTTGACTGCGTGTAATTCTGCCTAATTGGTCTAATAGTTTAGTGCGTAGTTTCTTAATAGCTTTTGAATTTTCAAACGCTACTCTTGCCCTTGCTTGATTAAGCATTTGAGATTGTTTAGCATATAATGCTTCGTCGACTTTACCAACAGCCAATGCACTATCTGCTTTCTTGCCATCTCTTACGGCTTGATTTTGGTATTTCTTATATTGACTAGCTTGAGATAGCGTCAAATCGCCTAATTCTCTTTTAGCACGTTCCATGTATTTCGGAATTGTACCAAATCCACCATCACGAATTGCACGCACCGCATCAATGCGTTCTTGCAACTGTGCTTTTAGGTTTTCAATGCGTTCTTGTGCAGTATCAAGTTCTTTGGATACACTGCCTAATTCCTGTGCTACCCTTGCATGGTCTTTCTTGATGCGTTCAACTTTCGTCAATTCTTTTTCAATTGGTTTCAATTCTTCATCAAGATTTTCGCTGTTAGAGTCTAGCTTTTGTAATTTGCTTAGTAATTCCCAGTTCTTAGCAAGGTCTTTATTGGTATGTGCCTTAATCAAGCGTGCTTCCTCTTGCGTAAGTTCCATTTGGCCTTGATTAGATAATAGCATTTCTTCGGCTATTTCTTGATTAGATTTGCCTGCGTTCGGATCATTAATAAACTCATTTCTAGCGTTTTCCATTTCCTGTGCTACTGCTTCCTCGTAAGTACTGCCAGCTTCCTCACGTTCCGCCTTTTCTAACCCCTCAATAGTTCGATATTGAGTATTTTCCAATGCACCATCACCCAATGCCATGTATCGTTGATGTTCTTTATAGATAGGATATTCTTCGATTAATCGTTTTTCTATTGCAACTTGTACATCGTCTTTTACTTCTTCCCATTCTTTAATAGGTCGATTGTCTAACTCTTTCATGTACTTACGCATTACACGTTCTTTAGCTTTTTCTTTAATGTCAGCAATGTACCCTTGCACTCGTGCTTGTTCGGTTTCGCTCAACTGTTGATACAATTTTGTATTTTCAAATTGCTCTAATGCTTGCTCGTGTGCGTAGTTTTCAATATCTTCCTGTGTCGCTATCATGCGTGCCATTATATCCTTAATGTTAGATGGTACTTCACCGCCCAATCGTTGAACACTACGATAAATACGAGTTAACCATTTAGAGAATTGACGGAATACACGTTGTAATCCTTTTGTTGGTGCTTCGCCACTTCGTAAGTAGCTTTCCCAACCTCGTGCGAATTTCTCATGTGCTTTGGTGTTATCTACGTTTTCGCCATCAACCCAACCGCTCCACTCTTTGAGTGCGTTCCAATCATCAAGTAATTGTTTAGGTGCATTGTCCATTGATGCTAATTTTTGAATATCATCAAAGAAAACATGACCCATCTCGTGTAAGAATGTACTTCTATCTGCAGTTTTGAAAATGCTGATAATACGTTCACCATCGCTCATGATTTCAGTCATGCCATTAACAGATTGGTTGTACTTTTTAATGACTTTGATTGCTTTATCATCGAACACTACATAGCATCGACCATCTTCTACGCCCTCATATGTGATACCTTTTATACCATGTTCATTTAAGTATTTAGATGCTAACCTATCTCCACCAAGCTCCTTAGATAGTAGTTTATAAAATTCTTTACCACTTAAATTAGAGTTATTCAATACACTACTGTTAATTTCATTACTTATTTTGGATATAGCTTTTTTTACAGTGTGTGATTGTTCTTCTATGTTTTTTTGTTCATTTAGCAAATACTCGTTTTCTGGTATATCAACTTCAAACATAGTATTCCATTGATGCGTATCAAAATGATTGTCTTTTAGTATTTGAATTGCTTGTTCTGCTCTTTTTACTTGTGCTACAACATAATCTGATTTGTTATCCTTTTTAGAGTTTATAAAATCAGTTAGATTTTTTATAGCTTTGGTGCTTTCTCCCTCTTCTGAAAGGATTGTAAGTGCCATTGATAAAGGATTTTCTGCATCGATAATTGATTTTGTTTTATTGTCATACCACTCTATATCATCATTTAATCTATATTTGGTATCTCCACTTATAATTTCAACACTATCAATTCCAAGTACATCTTTATAAGCCTGTGCCACTTCTCTGTTTTTTGCAAAATACAAGCCCCAACCATGTGCTTGATTGCCCTCACCAGTACCAATAGCACCTAAATCAAATTCATCAAAGTCATGTGGTGAACCATGCCATGCTGATTGATAATACTGATAATTATGTTTCTTTCGGAGATTGTCTAAATCATTTTCGTTTGGTATACTATTAATAAATGAACGACTTAGTTTAATCCCCCCAAGCCATGGTGGCTGGTTTTTTGGATTATTACTAAGTCGTTCTTTGTTTATATATATTAAATCCCCACTCAATAACAAATCATAATACGCCATATTGGTATTTCTAGCATAATAAGATTGTACAACATGATAATCACCTCTATTATTATATTTGTTTAATAATATCGGCATCATTATAGGCTTTCCGTTTAAACCAATTACTTCAGTTATAATGATAATTTTTTTGCCATTATCTGCACTAAATATTGCAGATGGATTTGCAATGGTATTAGGTAACTGTTTCAACATATCAATGGAAACTGTATCATTATGTCCAGATAAAATTCTTTTACCGTTAGAATCAAATACAGGTGCACGCAATATTTTATGCAAAACACCGCCTGTAATTTTGATTCTTTTTAAGTCAAGATTAATTAAGTCAAAGACTAATGGTGAATCCATTATATCTATTGTTTTTTTACTTCCTATATTGTTAGCATTATCTACATTGTTAGCCCAATCACTTAATACTTTATCAAGTTTGCTTTCCCATACTGCTTTTGTATTTTGATTATAACCTTTTTGATTGTCTAAAACTGCATTCATTTTGATACGCACGCTATCCCGGAAATAATCCATAGCAGTATAACCGCCACGGCCCATTTGTCGCATATATTGTGCCATTACATCCGCATGATGCGCCATGATTAACGCATTAGCTTTTGCCGTTTCACGTTGTTTTCTATCGGTGCTTTCACCAATTGCTTTAACTACTTTGTTATAAACCTCATAGCCACTCTTGGATAATTGCATCCGTAACGCTATATCGTTGTCCGCTAATGCAAAAATCTTATCATGCAATCTCTCAAGGCTTTCAATTTGTTGTAGCGTATGCTCCATATCAGCATGATGGATATTGCTTTGGTTAAGTGCTTCCGCATTATCAGCAAATGCAGTTTGTGCTTTTGCTACGCTTGAGTGAAATGCTGCACGTCTACGTTCTGCATTAGTGCGTGGTGCTTTACCGCCATTGTTAGATTTATAATCAGTTAGCCATTGTGGCTCTACACCACTTGCTGTAGCTTCTTTAATATCATTATCCATGTTATCAAAGTCGCTTGCGTAGTTTTCACGATACTCTTGCACTAGGTTTTTGTACAAGTTATTGTATGCTTGCTTAACTTGCGTAGGATTAGCAAATACTTGGTCTAGCACTTCACGATCTACATCGCTTGCATCTTCAAATTCATCACGGATAATGCTTTCTTTAACACGTTCAGCTTTCTTTTCTGTTGCATCAACTAGGTTGTTATTAAAGGCTTCCACTTCCGCTTTTGCACGTTCAAGGGTTTTCATACTCATACCGCCACGAGTAAAGTATGTACTTTCTTCTAGTGCCTTTACAGTTTCTTCCGTCAAGCCACCGCTTAATTGTGCATACTTTCCGATTGGTACAGGAATATCTGCATCAGCTTCAATGCTCTTTGATACTTCCTCTTGTGTTACCAAACCACTATCAATCATATTCTTAATAGCTTGTTGACCATCTTCGGTTTCTGCCATTTCATTGACATTTACATATGCAGTAGATACACCTACATTATCGCCCTGTGCTTGTACAATCTTTCCGTACAACTCAGGGTTTTCTTTTGCCATTTTGTTTGATGCTGCATCTTGTTTTAATGCTTGCATAATAGCAGTACCATTTCTGTTTTGCTCGGCCATGATTGCGTGTTGTTGCTCTTCTGGTGTTAGCTTTTGAAATTCATGGAACGCTTTCATAGTGTGAATACCACTCACACCGCCACCAATTGCACCTAAACCGATAACAGCTGGTAATGCTTGTAGCATTGCACCACCTGCACCTACTGCCATATCACCTATGGAATATGCTCCCTCTGGGTCATTAGCATTGCGGTATAAGTTATGTTGGAATTTCTCATTGATGTCTTGCAGGCCCTCTTCGACTAATTCAGAACCGCCAGCTTTAACAGATGCTTTCGCCATTTGTGCAACAGTAGTACCGATACCTCTATTGAATGTTGCTATCGTATCACTTGTAGCACCTTGTAACACTTTCGACATAACCGCTTTTGGCGCTACCTTACCTACACCCTTAATCATAAAACGTGTAGATGCCATTTCGATACCTGTATCAACTGCAGCATATGTCATAGCGTATTTATAGGCTTCATCATTAGAGTATACTTTATTACCATTTGCATCACGTTTATTGATGAGTTCTAGGTATTTGTTACCGAATGACATTTTGTACATTTCATATGCCATGTCAGCACCGCCACCCCATTTAGCACCAGTTGCTGCACCTGCGCCTATACCTACACCATCGGTAGTTAAACCACCAATTACAGCACCAATTGCACCACCTACGATTGCACCTGTACCGCCTTGTTTACCCATCATGTAGGCTTGTGCTGCCGTATCACCAACAATAGATTGTAACGGATTTAGAGCATCGGTTTTTCTGTATTGTTGCAAGTTACCTTGCAAGCGTTCCATTTCATCGTTGAGTTCTTTAATTCTATCCGTATCGGTGGTATGTGCCATTTCAAAACCAACATCACCTAGTTTCATTTGGTCATTCATGGCCCATACGCTTTGTTGGATACTATCAAAAATACCACGTGTAGCTTTTACTGATTGTAAATTTTGGATAGCTTGAATACCCTCAGCTTGTGAGTTGTATTTAACTTTATACATTTCTGGGTATTCATCATAGATTTCTTGTACTGTTCTACCTCTATCAACTTGTGCAGCTAATGTTGCAGCAGTTCTAAATCCATCTTCATTGCTATTCATAATTACATCAGCACCGATGTTTAGTTTATTAGCATATTCTAATGCAGCATTGGCTTTTAACTCATCATTATTATATTTGAATTGTAATGCTGATGTTCTGAATGTTGCATTATATGCAATGCTAGGGTCAATGCCTGTTGCATCTGCAATAGCTTTTAATCTATCAGCAACAAGCATTTTATTGTCATTACCTGTTGTATCAACTATGAACGGCTTATCCTTTACAGTATCAGCAATAGAAGATACCGCATCAATAGCATTGCCAATAACACCATTAACAGGTTTTAACTCTGTTTGATGCTCGTTTAAGTTGACTGTGCCGTTCGGTTGATACTTATTAAAATGCCATTGATTAGCCATTATGCTATCTCCTTAGTTATCTAAATCACCAAATGTTTGATGGAATGTGCGTTCATCGTAATCGTTGTAATCGCCGTTTTCGTCCGTACCACCATTTCTATATAACCTTACGTAGTGTCCGCCATCATCACCTATTACTGGCTTGTAGTCTACATATCCTGCACCACGTAACGTTGCAAGTGCCACATTGCTTTGATAGTTTTCTCCGCTTTCCCAGAAATGGTCTACTTGAGTTGTTTGTATTACTTTAGGTCCTGCAATTTGATTTGCATACCATATCTGATCACCGACGCTAGGTGGCTCTCCATGTTCCATTATGTACTGTTGATACCATGCACTAAAATCTTTTCTAAAACCATCTTTAAACAAGCCTTTTTGACTATCTTTTAATCCGTCCATTGCATCACTCATTACAGATTGAACGGCGGATAAATCAACAGAATATGAACCTGTTCCGTTATCTCTATCTGTTAATTCTTTATTTAATTGGCTCATTTCTTGCATAGAAAGACTTCCGTTTTCAGCTGCGTATTTCAAAATATCATTAGCAGGTGTGCCATTTTGTATCATCTGTACAATGTTAGTTTTGTATGCTGCATTATTAGCTGCAGTTGCTTCTGCTCGTTCAGCCGCTATATATCTATTTCTAACACCACCAAATGCAAGTGTTAGTTCCTCGTTACCTGCAGTAGCGTTATCAAGAAAATTAGCCAACTCAGCATTAGATGCGCCGTTTTTCTGCATTTCTAAATACTGTAGTTGAATAGCTTTCTTCTGCCTGTCCAACTCTTCAGCACGTGCCTTTTTTCGCTTTCCAACTTCAACATCATATGCTTTTAAATACATATTGCGTTCTTCTAACAACTCACCATCAGTTAATTGTCTACCGCTTCCACTAAACTTACCGATACCAACTATAGGGTAAATATCAGCACCAACAATGGATACACCGCTACTACCAGCTTGTGCGACTTTACCATCGCCCATATATACACCTACATGTGTTACCCCTTTATAGGCCTTATCATCTGAATTAATAGCGTTAGGGTCATCACTTGTCGCCCATCTAGCTTCATTACTTGGAACGTGCCAGAATACTAAATCACCTTTTTTAGCCTGTGAAATATCGGTTGTAAGTTTCCCCTCTTGTTCGGCTTGTAGGTATTGTCCATCAGCCGTTCTATAATTCAAAGTAACCCCTGCGCTTGCTAATGTATCAAGTGTGAATTTACCGCAATCAGTAGCATCTCCACCATCACTACCTAGCACATAAGGTTTACCAATAGCACCATTTACCGCACTATCTAATGCAGCAATGTTGATAGAACCGCCTTTGTTTTGATTTCTTAATCCGTTTACATATGCATCGGCTGCTTTTTCTCGTCCACCCTCACCATATGTATCAACATCGCCAGAAATCTTTCCGTTTATAGTTTGTTGAGAATTAACTTGTTGGAACGCTGCATCAGCTTTAGCTAGTATTCCCTCACTAACTCCTGCTTGCCGTAACGCTGCAATAACCTGTGGTCCGTATTTTATATCGTTTCTTGTTACTGCTTCATTTACAACGCTTTGGCCTATAGTATCATATACTTCTTGCTTTTTCCCTTTTACAAATTCTTCGCCACGATCACCATACATTAATTCGATATTCTTACCAATACCATCCAATGCAGTTTGTACTACATTAGGGTTGTTAAACCCAAGCACGGCGATTTGTTTTGATTGGTCTAGGTTGTTATTAAATGTAACATCCTTGTACTTTTCACGTTCTGACCGCTCGTGTACTTGAACCCTTGTGCTATTTGCGATTGTATCATTATCCGCCATTCTCAAAAATCTATCTCTAATCCGATTATTATTAGGTAGATTATCGAGTATTTCGTGTCTAGCCTTGCTTTCAATTTCATTGAATGAGTATCCGATATTAGCTGCACCACCTAATGAAGTATGCAGTAATCCGCTATCCTCATTTGTTAGTGCATCTGAAATACGTTTCTTGTAGTCTGTTTCAGCGTTCATATAAGCGATGTTTAAATCTTCATCAAGTTTCTTTTGATACTGTTCGTTAATATTAGCGATACCATTGGCGATACTACGCAATCCGCTTTGGTCTGCACCATACGCAATTTCATTTGCATAATTGTGTATTTGTCCATTAATGGTATTTAATTGTTCTTGGCTTTCATAATTAACAAGTTTCATATCAGCCTACCTATATCTAACCTTACGTACAGTAATAACAGATGATGGCCCTGTGCCGTTTTCCATTCGCATTGTGTCCGCTTGTCGCATTCCACTAAATGCATCAAATGTTGTATCACCACCATATACAGTCTTGTACTTTTTAGCACTCGTACTACTACCTGCATATTGTTGTTTTAAACCATACATACTAGATGCACCACTCAAGATAGTACCAAGCATTTGCAATCGCCCTTGCGTTTTAGCATTAGATGCAGCCGCTCTTGCACTACTAGCTTCATTACGATAATTAACCCCATTAAGATATTCATTGTAGATACTGTTATTCTTGTTAGTTTCCCAATTGTTAATATCCTTGTTGTATTCATCGTAGCTACTAGCCATTAATTGTAATGGTGTACCACTCATGGATAACCCTGTAGCGCCTGCTTCTGCCGTATTCTGACCTGCAATCAACCGCATTTTATTGTCCATCTTATCACGCTCTTGTAGTGCTTGATTGGCAATATCCTGTTGCTTCCTATCAGATATACGTGCGTTGGCTTCCGCTGCCTGTGCCTGTGCGTTGTACATTGCAGTTTGTGCTTTGGTTTGTTGGTGTTGGCCCCATAGCGTTGTTACTAATTGTCCAGCCATCAATGCAATAGGATTACACATTCGCATCCCCCTTTCTCAATGTGAATAGTTCCATTCCGTTATGTGTTATATCAGAATGAATAACCGCCCCTAGTGATGTAAGCCATCGCTTCGAGCGGTTATTTTTCTTATGTATGAAATTGAATAAACATTCATGAGTGGATAGCCACTCTTTTATGATTGCGTTACTTCGTTTTAGAAATTCTTTTTGTAATTTCAAATTAGCATCTAGCATCTTATTCCCTAGGAAATAAATACAGTACATTCCGTTGATTGGCTTTTTTGAGATACCATATACGGCTATTGGTACATCATTCTCAATTACAATGTGGTTTTCGTAGTCATCACTGCATATATCCCTCACAAAATCATTTTTTCCGTAATTCGGAAAATTTTGGTTCGCTATATTGACCTCTAAGGTGTCTATGGCTCGTAAGTTGATATATAAGTCATGAATTAATGAAGTGTGCCTTACAGGGCAAATCTCAAAGTCCTGTAACATTTGGAAAACCACCGCCTATTTCTATTTCTCTTGTAACGCTTAAAAGGTTAAATGGATAAGGTTTTTCGTGAAGAATACATACAGATACATCGGTTGAGTACACTCCATCGAATTTTGGCAATATACATACCTTATCGCCACTATATAACTTGAGTGGCGGTAATGAAATATCATCCATATGGTTGAAGTTTCTTCCGATTTTGCCACCGAATGAATTTAAGATATTCACCGATAATCTACTCATCGTTAATTGTCGACCTTGTAACGTGCCATCTTGTATTTGCATTTCAATACTCGGAATACGTAATCGTGTAGTGTAGTTAATACCAACGGCTACACTTTGTGCCTCACCATCGATATTAATAATTGCCGTAGGTGGTACTTCCTTAATTGGCCGTTCCCTACCATTTACAACAATCTGCACATCCTCACCAATCAGATGAGGTGCTGTGATAGTGCTGATATTTTCTGTGCTAGTTTGTCGAATGTAACAATCCATGTATACGTTGTTATTATCCGCATTGTACATTGGCTCAAATCGTTCTATACACATCACTGTACCGCTTTTAAAATCACGCTCAACGATTACATACAAACTATCTTGTTCGCCCTCAGCTACACTCTCAGCATATTTGTATTTGCCTTTAGTGGTGAAATGCGACCATGCATACACCTTTTGCTCAGGAATGTAAGTTAGACAATCGATATTGCCATCATCCGTTACGTAGTAAACGATACTATCTGGATCTTGCGCATAAGCACTTGTGATAAAGTTACGATACTTGGTTAAATGCTTAACGAATAGAGTTAAGTCAGCCCCTGTGTAGTTATCACTTTCATAAGAATACCCTAAATCACGCACTACACACCCTCTAGCTTGCACGTAAACACATCTATTCCCTATGTACTGTGGCTCACATTCAGATGCACCACGTTGGGTTTGTGTTCGCAAATTGCAGTTAGTCGGTGTGATAGTTTTTGAACCATCGATAATCCATTCATTACCACTGGTTAAAATCAATAAGTCATTAGCAGGTATCAAGTGCCGTATATCATACATTTTGCGGTTAATAACTGGTAGCGTGATTGCACTATCATCTGTAATCGTACCGCCCACCTTTTCTACACCAAAGTTTGAATAATCGCCTGTGCGACTAAACCATATGTAGTTAGGATATTTAAAACTAGATGCTAGGATAAATCTATCTTGGTAAAACGTGCATACACGAGGATAACCAAGGCCTTTTCCCCATTGTCCAAATCTGAATTTAGAGGTGGCTTCGTTATCTACAACGCTATTCAATACATTGACTTTAACATGCTTGCTATCAACAAATTCTTTGATTTCAACTACACCATAATTAGAATGTGGCAAGAATGATAGGTCTACATTAACGCTACCGCCTTTTAAATCAGATACAACTTTCAATTTAGCACTAGGTGTAGCCTTGCCTGTGTCGGTTACGTTGTAGTCATTGTTAGATGTATATACCCTGTAATCTTTCCATGTAGTGCCGTTGTCATTGCTGATTTGAATTTTTACAGTGCCATTCCATGTACCATGCGATGTGAATTTCCATGATAAATCCTCATCACTACTGAATTGTTCTACATCGTAATTGATGTTGTTGTAATCCTCACCAACAAGTCTACTATATCCGCCGTGTCTTTCACGTGTAACATATTCAGTACGTTGTATTACTTCGCCAGTTTTACTGGTGCTTACTGCTTTAACAAAATGTTCAATCTGCATAACCGAACCAACCATATCAGCATTGAAAATATCCTTTGTGGCGGTTAAGGTATCGCCATTTAAGATTACAGTACTTTCTTTGTCAATGTTGACTTCGCCGTATGGTTGCTCTGATAGTTTGTATGTGTCAAATCGCCAGTCAGTATCACTATATCGTGATAGCGTTTTAACTGGATACTTACCACTACAAATAAACATTACATCACCACTTTGGATGCAGTTCAATTTATCAACTACATCGCTTTCAAATGGTGTCTGTAATTCGATACCAGTATAGATACCATTCCGCCACACTCTGATGTACTGTTCTCCTATTTCAAGTAGGAATGATTTATTCTTCTCGGCCGTAAACTCAAACAGTCTTGTAGACTTATCTTTGTTTTTAACTTGTCCTATATATTCTGACCCTTGCCGTCTAGCTACTGCGCCATAAGGTCTGATTACTGCATTTTCTGCTAATAGTAATGCACTTTTGAATTGATCTAGGTCAAAGCGCCTAGATACATCAGGCGAAATCTCACCAGTTGTAAATGCAAGTTGTGATATATACATTGGTTTCATGATTACCAACTCCTTGCTTTTACATAGTTAGAAATATATGGCATATCTTGCCTACGTTCTTTAGCACTCAAACTCTTGGCCTCTTGCGTTGCCGCTTGATAGAGTTTATAGCATTGGTCGAATAAACCACTGTTACCAGTTAATGGCATGGCTAATTCTGCCCCCATTTTAGATTTCAAGGCCTGTACGAATACAGGACTGAATACATCTATATCTTGCACATCGTACACGTAATCAATATACGCAAGCGGTACATCACTTACTATGTACTTTGTGTTATCGTCAAAAGTAAATACATCATATTCTTTTTGCCTATCCGTTCTAAATCGTTCCCCTTTAGGAATAACCCCAAGGATGCGGATGCACTTTTCAGGATACGCATAAACGAATTCATAGCCAGCTAGTTTATGCTCAGATAGTACGCACTCTTCACGCTTTCGTGCAAAATTCCATTCGTATTGAGATAGTAGCATCTTGCGTGTTGCATCGTAATGCAATCTACACTGTCTAGCCGTTTCTGTTTCTTCATCAAGGCCGTATATCCTACCGCCATTGATTAATGACAAAGCCATGTTGCAAATATCAGTAGGTGTCATATTGCCCCCTTTTTATAGTGAAAAAGAGGGATGCATAAGCACCCCTCATTCTGTTATTCTGCAGTTTCTTCCGATTTCTTGCCTTTAGATTTAGTCTTTGGCTTTTCTTCGCCATCTTCGGTTTCTTCTGCGCCTACAGCTTCAAACAAATCATTGAAGTAATCTTTATCGTATTCAGTTACTTCTTCTTTTGTAAGTTCTACTGTTTGTCCTTCTTCAATTAAACCCTTTGTATTGTGATACAAAGTTACTTTTGCAATGTATTCCATGTTACCCCCTATTTGCTAGTGATACCGCTAGTTAAGAATACAGAAATTGTTCCAGCCGTTGCATTGTTGACATTAGCACGTGTATAGCGTTTAACACCATTTGCCAAGCGCACTTTATATTCGTACCCAGCTGGTGCATTGGCTGGTAATGTAATACCATGCAACAATACAGGGTTAGCAATGTTTTCTGTATCAGATGTGTACACATTAATCAATGCAGTACCTGTTAATGCTTTGTCTACACGAACAACTAACCACAAGTTAGGGTCAGCATCACCGCTAGTAACCATAACATCGGAGCTGACATTGCCAGATAATTCACGTTTCCAATGGAATGTATTTAAAGTATCGATAATCATGTATTTTCTCCTCTCTACTATGCAGTAACACGTGCTTCGGTGGAAAGCAATGCATCAATTTTACGAACAGGAATACCATTCGCACGAGTAACCATTTTACCCATTTCCATATCTTCTGTGATAGTAGACCCATGCACTTTGTTCTTTTGCAAACGTAAGAATGTACGCAATTCTTGGTTCATATACCATACTGGACGGCATCCTGTGAGAGATTGCATTTTTTCTTCTGCACGGATCATCAAGTTAATCAAGTTAGGGCCTGCGGAAATATCTTCTTTGATAGATTTCATATCGATATTAGCGATACGCACTACATATCTCCAATCACGCACGGATAAACCGATGTTTTCTTTGAAATGAGTTCGATAAGCTTGGAACATAGAACCATCAGCTTTAGTAACTGTTACTTCGCCTAAATCTTCTTGTTCTAAACCGCCTTGACTGCCACGTGGATAAATACCATGTACAGTAAGAGGGCCCCAACCCACAAGCCACATAGATGCAAGGTTAGCAGTACCGCCTGCATCAATAATGTTTTTAGCACAATCAGCTTTTTTCACATCCAATGTATTGAAACGTGCGGATAAGCCAATGAATTTTTCTGGTGTAGTTTCATCACCATAGAAAAGTGTGCGTGCGATTTCTTGACCCATGCTTTCAACAAATGCACTATCTTCTGTTGCACGGAACGCTACAGGGTCATTGGAAAGTTTAACCAAGTCTTTATCCACTTCGGAATATGCTTCCAACATACCACAAGTATCTGTGATTTGTTTTGTAGTGGATTTAGATGGTTGTACACCGCCATACAACATGCGCCATGTTGTGGATGGTAAGCCAGTACGTACAGTCGTTTTGTTAGATGTACCATCGTTACATTCAATCATTGTCATGTCTTGAATGATTTCGTTTGTTTGGTTCAATTGCTCAATGATTTGTGCAATTTTACCATTTGGATCCATACGAGTTTGTAAATCCAATAATGTAGGATTGTTAGTTCCAATTGTAGCCATTAATTAATCTCCTTTAGTCTTTAAACATGGACGGATACATATTCCGTCTAATAGCTTCGTCAGATTGATTATTTGCAGGTCTGTTGTTCCCTGCGTTGTTATCTTCGCTTGCCATACCAGCGATATGTGCGAATAGTTGAATTACTTCTACACGATTACCCAAGCCATTTTCAGCTAGGATTTCACGGATATTAGGAATTGTCTTTTCTACCGCTTCAACACCTGCGGCCGCTTGGCTAACAGTAGTATCGAATTTGTTACCTAATACCTTTTTAGCGTTTTCTGCATACCCATCGTATTGTGCTTTGAGTGCTTCTTGCTTTTGGTTTTCGTAAGCCGTTACAAGATTGGTAGCATATTGATTGCCAAACTTAGCCATCTGTAATGCTTGCTCTTGCGTAGCGCCTACACCATTAAGCATTTTTGAAAACTCATCTGCGATGGTTTGGTCAACTTCGCCACCCTCAAATGCAGTTGAGAAATCATATACAGTAGGTTCTGCAGGTTGGTCGGTGTTAGTATCACCGCCACCGCCTAAAATCGTACTTTCTTGGTCTTGTGTATTCGTGTCTTGTGGTGTACCACCATTTGCACTATCCGTGTTATTGTTTGTGCCTTGTTCTAAATTTTCATCCATGGTTATTCACCTTTCTTTAATTCGTTCTCTTCAAGTGTTTTAAAATACTTTTGCATCTGAATATTTTCTATTTGTGCTAGGTGGTATTTCTTAACACCCTCTACACCATCGCCAATCTTGCCTAAATCGTTTTGTAACAAAATAGCAACAGCCCTCATCCCCTCATTGAAGAATGTTGTACTGTTGCCTGTGAATGATTGGCTATTCAGTTTTGCTCGGTCTAATATACGATAAAAAAACCACCTACCGAGTTCATCACTCAGTACGTGGTTTAGCGCTTCAATATCACGCTCTCGCATATAATCTCTTTTTTGTTTCATCTAGTACCCCATTCCCATTAACTGTTGCATTACAGGGTTTCCATCATTTGCTGCATCGGTTGCTTGTTTAGCTGCACTAGCCATTTGAGGTGCCAATTGTGCCGCTTGCATCATTTGTGCTTGTTCCTCTTGTTCTTGTTGTGCCTGTTGTTGTTCTTCCATCTTAGCTTGATATTCATCATTCGATACAATTACTTTTGCAGGTACACCGAGGTTAACACCATAATAATCCGCTGCTTCTTCAAAATTGAATTTTTGTAGAATGTTAGGATTTCCCTGTGCTAATGACATTAAGAATGCGAAATACTGCTCTATAGAAGTTAAAGATGATACTTTCTGCGCCTGTGCCAATGGTGAAATGTACTCTATCTTCACATCTTGGCCGTTTAACTCTTCCGCTAATGCTTCATCAATTGGCGGAAACACACCTGCACGATCTAATATCGCATAGGTACGTTCGATAATTGGATTAAGAAATTCAGATAGTAGCCGTTCCACTACAGGCCCTAATTGTTGTAACTTCTCTTGCGTGCGTTCCATGACTTCCCTTGCCGTCATTTGTCCATTGTCCATATTGTCTAGCATAAGGAATAAGTCAGCACTATATGCACGCTTGATACTGTCTTTAACTTCAATGATTTGTTGCATAATCCAATCTAGGTTGATACCTACGTTAAAGATAGGTTCAACTTTACCGCCTGTATCGACTTCGGTTATACCACCAGGAAATAGCGATACACTACCAATCACATCGGATGTTACGGCCATTGGTGGTTTTACACCTAACTCAATAGCGGTTAATCGGTCTAGTTCCAACTTCTGCAACATCATTGCATCAGATTGTGCGAACCATGCACTACCTTTACCATAGCCATTTAGATCATGTGTAGTGTGCCGTGCAATCGGAATAGGCCATTCCTCATAGCCACTATGTCGCAAGATTTCATCATCTCTACTCCCCTCAACCCAGTAAATAGAGGAATAAGGCATGTTCTTATTACCTAGTTTTCCGTTGCGGTCTTTGTTCTCGCACACTAGCCAACAAACAGTATATACAGTTGCATTACCCTTGCCGTCATCGTATGCATTTTTAATCTTCTCGGTACAGTTCTCATATCCAAACTCTTCCACGAGTTGGTCGCAAGTCATGTTATATTTCCGCCCAAATGTGTTAACCTCACCATTAGCATTACATTCTAATGCGTAAGTACCGATTGGATACGATGTGAAACGTACACCAACTTTACCATCAGGCATGATTGACATCGGTGCTTGTCCGAATGGTAATTCCATATAGACTTGGTGAACCACATTGTAGAAATTGGATTTTGCAAATACTGCATACAATATTTCTTCACGTTCATCTAATACTTTCGCTACATCGCTATTCGCCGCCATATCCGTATTTTCCATAGTGAGTTTAAACCACTTACGGCTAGGCGGTGTCATTCCACTCATTACACCACTGGCGAATATTTGACAACTTTCCCATGCAATACCAGTAAGGATTTTATCGGTATACAATTTCGATTGGTCTTGTTCGCCATCGAACACCCCAAGGAATGGCAACTGATAATCTCTAATCATCTTCCATTTCTCAACGTACTTTTGACGATTGGTGAACATCTGATTGAATTTAGCTTTTATTTTCTTGTAGTCTTTTGGTTTAGTTACAGGCTTTTCTGTAGGTTGCCTTGCTAGGCTTGATAAGATAGTACTCATATTAACCGCCTAATGTTGTTTTGCCTGTTGCTTGACTTAACGCACTAGCCAAGATGGTACTGTCATAACCAGTTTTCTTACGCTTCTTGTCTGTGAACCATTGTTCATCTCTTTTTTGTGCCATATCATCAGTTTGTGCAACTGGTGTAGGCGATGGTGCTGGTTGCTTAATATCTGGTGTTTTAGCTTTCATACACATTCACATTCCCCCTTTACCCAAATGGTTTGTACTCTGTATTCGCTACTCTTCTGTGATTGCCATTTACTTTTTTAGTGACCCTAAATGCAAAGGTCAAGGCTAATGCATCGCCTTTATTTGGTGATGGTAGCCCTCGTTCTTTCATATCCTTTTTGCTTTCAAGTTGAATACGGCCGTTCTTATCAATGATCGCTTCTGGCCCTACGAGGTCATCATGCAATCCTTGCTCATTAGGAATTGAACCGCCCTCTTTTAGCCATTCTTTCATCTCACCCCACATATACGCACGCATATTGAGATACATATTGTTAGGCGATGCACCACCAAAGGCAACTAACCTCCATTTTCTACCCATTGACTTACCGATACTATAAATACCAGTTCCGTATCCTTGGTCTATGAATACTGCATCAGCTTTATATTCATCTTCAAATTGTGCTATTAGGTTAGCCATTCGCATATCATCGTCATTCTTCTCAATCGTTGCCAAGCACTTCATGGAATAACCATTACGCATCACGATTTCTAATGTATCGCCACCAGTCCATGCAGGGTCTACACCGATAATTACAGGTAGGTTATTAAACTCACCAACTCTGTACATTCGTTTTTGTGCTTCATCTACAATTGTTGCGGATATGAATTGTGTATCCGATGCACTAGGGAATATCCCTCGTACACGCACTTTTACAAAGTCGCTATCTTCACCATGTATATCAACCCATTCTTGCAACTTCGCTTTGTTTGAGATTTTAACAGTACGGCTATCTATTTGGTATGTAGTCCAGTAGGCTCTATGCTTTCTAAAACATTCTCTAAACCTACCACTATTACGTGTAGGGTTCCCGAACACACACCATATAATCTCGGTTTCCTTGTCTGTTAAAGCACCCTCTGTAACTTCCCATATCTTATCGGAAATAGCGGATGCTTCATCAAATATGATAAGTATTCTATTCCCTTGATTGTGCAAGCCTGCGAATGCTTCTGGATTACTTTCGCTCCATGGAATAGCATCTATCCGCCATGTTTTCTCATACTGTTTATCAGCACTAAACAGTGCGGTTGCCGTGTAGGTAAATAGTTCCTTGCCTATGAACAGGTTGTACCACTTGTTTAACTCAGCCCAAGTCTTAGACTTTAACTGTGTATCAGTATTAGCGGTTACTACTCCCCTTGTATTCTCGTGTGTAGCAATAGCAAATAGAATTAAAATCGATGAAAACGCTGACTTACCAATACCATGACCTGATGCAACTGCAATTTGAATTGCTTTCGCCAACGATTTGCCCTTGCGTAGTTCTTCGCCTATTTTCTTAAAGGTGTCAACTTGCCATTCATCAGGGCCGTCAAAGTTTTCAAGCGGTGTTCCTTTTTCGCCCCAAGGAAAAGAAAAGTATGCAAAACCTAATGGATCATGCGTGAACGAACCCAACGCATCAATCAGTTGTGCCTTGTTGTACTTCATCTGATTTCACCCTTGCTTGTTTCATGCGGTCTGATATATCAATCTCTATTTCTGCATCAAGTTTCACCTTATCAGTAAATAGCATGTGCCGTTTACCTAACAACTCGGCTGCTTTGGTTCTATCTGCAATTGAGGTATCTAAACCAAATGCATCTTTTTCTTCACCATTCATAACCTTGGTTAGGTACTCCAGCACTTCATCAGCAGTTGCGATTGTGTTTTTACTGCGTTTTTCCATTACATCATCTATGTATTTACGCACCTTTACTTTTCTTAACAGTTGACTTCCCTTACTTGATGCACTTTTTTCTGCATATCCAGCCTTAATTGCACTCTGTGTTGCATTGGTAGTCTTGATATACTCATCTGCAAATATACGTTCTTTTTCTGTTAAGGTGTTAGCATCTGCCATATATCAATCACCACCTTTATATGTCTTAACTAAAAATAGCAGTACTTCATGTTGCTTAGTACTGCTATACTCACTTTCTTTCTTATATAGTTGTCCTTGCTTGAACGTTTTCCCTTTCTTGTACTTATGAGGAAATGTTAGTTTGTATTCCTCTTCCGTGTACATTCGATTGACGATATACACCTTACAAGGCTTATCGTATTTGCTCCATGATTGCCTTACATCGACTACATACCGCCTACCATTCATTTGTAATGCTTTAAGTAGTTTCTTTATCGTTGGTTGATAATTCACATTAAGCACCACACAATACCGACTATAATCAATACACCGCACACAATAGCTAGGCAATCAATAATACTCAATACGTTATCCTCACGATGTTCAAACGCATATTTTGCTTTTGCCTGTAAGTCTTTGTTGTCTAAATCTTGTGCTGCACGTTTAAATAACGCTCTATCCTTAATGAATTGTTTAATCGCTTTAATCATTTTAGTACTTCACCACCTTTCCGTTTCAGCTTTCCATTAGATCGCACACACAAACCGCATGCACTTTTTCTTGCATTCCCCTGCGTGATGTATGTTTGACACAAGCCGTCATATTCAATGACACTAGCCGTACATTTTCCTTTCTTGTTGTTAAGACATTTGCTCTTACAACACATAATTTCAGTCATCATTTCTCCCCTTTTGATAACTTTATACAAAAAATGAGATATATCGCCGTGGATATACCTCATTATGTGATAATTTTATTCATTTTTATTGCATACTCAAAACCAAAGTTATATAGTTGGCTATTCGCCAACACGAGTATATGAATTGTAATCATGGTTAGCTCACTCTGTCTAACTCTCGCACAATACTCGGTTCCCAACGGAACATATAGCTTTAGTTTTCAGCATGCAATTGCACTCTCTAAACTAATACCGCCAGTTGTTTGTAGTATGTAACATTTTTTCGCTTAAGGTTTTATCTCATGAAACGTATAGTTGGTTGTTATTGCAATATTGGAAAGGATTATATGTGCGGTATTAGTTTACAAAATGCAATATAAGAGGTGCGGTACAGTTAGAAAATAATATAGATTGTAATGACTTAGAAACAATACTCGTTGATTTTCAAATACAAAATATAAAACCGCACCTCAATTGCTATTTAGTTTTTAGAATTGCTCATTGGCAACTCTTACACCTTATATTCTACTATATGTTTTTAGGTGTTTATACTGACATTTACTGACATTTCATGACATTTACTGACATTTCAACCTGCCTATTTCAATCAATGCTTTTTCTTTGTACCTCATAGCCTGTCTTTCATTGAATTGGTTCTCAAAAACTGAATGTGCTTGTTTGGCTGACATTCCAAGCAGGTATTCATAACGTAACATTGTGCCGCCTATTTCTTCGCTTAGACTATTGATCGTGTTGATTACATCGCACTTGTACTCGCTCAATTCATCAATCCGTCTGCGTTGTTCTTTTTCTGTATCAATAAACCTTGCTACGCTGTTTTCTAACCCACATGGAACGCCGCCACCGCTCACTCTATCTTTTGAGTAATCGATAGCGCTAATTGATGTAATATTGCATCGTAGTTGCTCTATTTCTTTTGCAATCGACTTTATTTGTTCATCAACTGTCTTTACAGGCTCAAGGTATTTTCTAGCACTACTGATTAATCTCTTTTCGCTCTTTGTCGGTTCATTCAAATATTACTCACCACCCAACATAACACCAGCACCAAAGATAATTAACACAATACCAATTATCGCCTGTATGTATAACATTCGCACACATCCCTCTTCAAACGTATCAAAGGCATCGCTTGTAATCACTGCTAAAACAGGTGAAACACCTAATATCATTCCAATTGTAATTAAATTTTCAGCCATATGTTTATACCTCTGCTAGTTTTGCACGTTCCCATATATACGTATCATCTTCATTTCTTGCGGAAAACGAGGTTCTTCCGTTATTCCATGCATATATCACTTCATCTTCACACTTTGCAAAATATGCTTTTTCCCATTTGTCATCATAATCATCTTTAACCAATATAGGTGTATCAACCGCCACTTTTGACCAATCAACAACACCTAAATATTCGCTAACATTAATTAGTCGGTCTTTTACTTCAAAGCAGGTAGATTTCACTGGAACACGTGGTGAAAATGGGCATAGACAATCTCTTTCGCTGACAAAGAAAAATAGTGTATCATCTTCAATTTCTGCTTTCCGATACCCTAGATCATACATGCGTTTAAATAGTTCATCTGTAAATTGCTTGTCATTCATAATTTGAACCAATCCTTTCCTTTTCTACTGTATTTGTACACTTCCGAATTTGTGAGTACTATGTCATTCCCTACCTTCATAGCCTTTCCGATTGTAAATATATCATCACCGCTTTCATAGGCTAATTGTTTAAGAAATTCCATGGCACTCTTTTTCGTTTCGTGTGTATCAATCAAGTAATCAGAACGAATAGTGTATCCGCTATACCCAGTCATCTTCGTCCACCATTATAAAGTCTATCCATTTCATATCGGTATTGTGATATAACCCTGTTTTTTATATCTAAAGCAAATTGTTCTAATGTAATTTTTTTAAATTCTAATTCATACATTGTTATTTCTATTCCGATTTTTATGTCAGATTTCATGTAAGTAACAACAATCCTGTCAAAAACAATTTCTACTTTAGCTCTAAGTAAAGAATCGTCATAAGCAAATGTTAATGCTTGCTGCAAGATATCGATTGTATCATGCCAACCTATCCTTTTTATATCGTGATAAATTTTCATATCAACCTCTTATGATAAGGCGGATATTTCACCGCCTATATCTGTCTTTCTACTGTCTTTTTTGTCTATTTTCCTGTACTACCGAACCCATTACTGCCTCTTTCCGTTTCATATAATCGGTCTGTTTCTTCTACCTCAGGCAATAATATCGGAACAATTAACAACTGTGCTATACGTTCGCCACGCTTAATTGTGTAATTCTTGCATGATACATTGTCATACACCGCACATATTTCCCCTGTATAGTCGCTGTCAATTACTCCCATGCTATTTGCCATTCGCAATGGTGTCTTATGCATGCTGCTGCGTGGTACTAACAATCCAACATGAAAGTCAGGTATCTGTACCGCTATCCCTAGCGGTATTTTTTTCTGTGAATCTGCTGGTACTACAACATCGAACGGACAATATAGATCTAAACCAGCACTCCATTTACTGCCTCGTGTAGGCAACTCAACATATTCATTCAATCTCTTTACTAACATTAATCCAATCACCCCATATCTTCGCCCTTGTTACTTGATTGCTTGTTAAATCTAATACAGTCATTATCTGCCTATTTGTCATACCTTGCTTGCATAGTTCGATAACATCATCAATCAATTTGAATTCATCTTGTATTGTTCTTTTCTTAGGTAATCCGCTACCTTTTCCACCGATAACCTTAATTGCCTCGTTTGTATCAAGGTTTCCCCATACTACCGATGCTAATGCTAACCAGTTTTTGCAGTTATACGGAATACCATATGTTGATGTGTTAACTGCCATTACTCAATCCGCTTTCTTTATACATTTCAAACCAATCATCAGCCCTCATGGTGATTAACCATTTAGCATTATTTTTTCGATGTGCCACGATTGGCATCACATTCTTATGTTCGCTATCATGAATTGCTTGTGCCATTGCTTTGTCTATGTTCAATGCTTGCACACGTTTTACTTCGATGTGGATATTAGGTAGCCCAACACAATCGCTGGCATCACCTGTATTTCCACAATATTGTTGCGTTCGTCTTACATCAAATCCATGTTCCTTACATAGACTAGCAAATTCACGTTCACCTCTTGCTCCTTTTTGCTTGCTATTTATTGGCAATCTTCATCACCGCCATCTTTCAAGCATTGGTTACACGCTTTTTGATACACATCAACATAAACCTCTTGTTTATCTCCGTTATATGTAACCTCGATATACTCTTTGATATGTACACCGCTTACCAGCGCTTTCCAGTTTTGTAACGTTTTAGAAAACCACACTACATACATATCCATAAGTGCTAATTCATTAGCGTTATAACTAAATTCATTAAATAATACTGTTCTTGCTGCATTGATTGCTTTTTCTTGTAATTCGTACATATTTTTATTCTCCTTTAAAAAACACAATCCATATCGTCTTACCTCTGCGTTGGCCAAATATTGGCTTACTAGGAAATAACCCTTTAAGCATTGGTAACGTGATTTGTTCCTCATTCCACTTAAAAATCATCGTTCCATTTGGCTTCAATACTCTCCAACACTCTGACAAGCCTTGTTTAATATCCTCTTGCCATGTTTGTTCTAACTTCCCATATTTCAATGCTAGGAACGATTTATCACAAACATTTAATAAGTGTGGTGGGTCGAACACTACGAAGTAAAAACTTTCATCGTCAAAAGGCATTTTGCGGAAATCTGCGATCACATCAGGTTTTACAATCAACTTCCTACCATCACATAGTGTTGTATCTAATGTGCGTTTATCTACATAGCAGGTTTCATTATGTTCTTTATCGAACCAAAACATCTTGCTTCCGCAACATGCATCTAGTATTTTCATATGCTATAAATGCTCACTCCTTAACATAATCACCAATACGATATGGTTTTGTTTCTTGTACAACCCAAGATTTGAGATCGTACCCATGACGTTTTTCCCACGCTTGGAATACTTTTGTTAGTTCTTCGCTCAGTTCGTCCATGTGTTCGTTTTTAACATCTTTCATGTAATCGTCTGACCATTCTTCGATTTCATCATCTAAATCGTAATCACACACATTCCAAATCACTCGTTCGCCGTCTATCTCTGGTACATATCGATATGGATGACCGATTTCTATTGTTGTTTGTAACAATTCTTCTCGACTTAAAGCATCAAAATCACCATAGTTATATTCATTATCTACATAATCTAAGATGGCATCTTTAATACTGCCTTGTGGTTCACCTGCTATTTCGTCGTCTACCCAGCAATATTTTGTTTTATCTTCAACTAACATTGTTATTCCTCTTCTTCTTTTTCCAATCCAGCAACAATATTTATTCCAAATCCATCATACAAATTATCAACATATTCAATCTCATAAAGTGTTTTGTTTGCATCGATACAACACTCTTGTTCTTGGTCACATTTTTCTAAATACTCAATCAATTCACGTACTGTCATTTTGAAATTCCTTTCTTGATATACTCTTTTATTGCAATAATTTTATTTAAGTAAAAAATCACCACCTAGAACGGAATATTTTCATCAGTACCATTGTTTTCAAAACTATCAAAGTTACTACTGCTATCAAATTCACTATCTAATTTTCGCCCTACAAAATCGGCTACCACTTCCGTAACGTATCGTTTCTGCCCATCTTGCGTATCGTATGACCGTGTTTGAATACGGCCATTCACGAGTAGCCTTTCCCCTTTCTTGCAATTGCCAACGGCTTCGCCAGTCTTGCCCCATGCAACGCAATTAATGAAAGCAGTTTGTTCTTTTGTTTCGTTGGTTGTAGAGTCAACATAAGCATTAGTAGCAGCTACTGTGAAAGTTGCTACGGCTCTACCTGTTTTTGTAAAACGTAATTCAGGATCACGTGCTAGATTGCCTAGAATTTGTACACTATTCATTAAATTAACTTCCTTTCAATATTAATCTTGCCTTTGTATGTTCTTATCATGTCATGCATGCACTCAAACTCTTTTGCGTTCGCTTTCATTAACATTGACATTTGCTCTGTTGCTTCCTGCTCAGTTTCCACATTGAGTGGTATTTCGATTAGGATTGCCATTTTGTGTTTTTTCTTCATTCCTAGTACTCACTTATATAATTTGTTTCTACGTTGCACTCATCAACACTCACATCGTAGCTAGGGTGAATGTGGCAATCGACTGTTGCCTCATCACGCATGATTTCAAGCAGGTTATCGATTTTCACTCTAGCCTGTTCTTCGCTAGTTGCCAGCATCGTAAAGCTAACATCGAACGATACTTTACAACTCACTTCAAATTCCTTTGGTTTTTGTTTCATCTATCCTCCTATTGCTTGCCGTAGTAATGCTTTTCCTTTTTCAGAAATATCAGCATTGTCTATCATTTCGTTTAAATTAACGGGCTTTGTTTCTTTGGCTACTTCTACCAAGTTGCCTGTACGTGTCATTTCAATTTGCTTTTGCCCTGCACTTATCAAGGCTTTCTCATGTTGTGCCTTTTCTCGTGCTTTCAATAATAGGTGATTGTCTTTGATTGAATTTGCCATTCTTTGGCGGTGTTTCTCACGATCTATTAATTGCTCATAACATTTAATAAACTGTGCCCTGCAACTCGCCTCGTTATATTCATGGCCCATTCTAGGGTCGAATGATGACCATATCGTTTTTGCAGCTTGTAGGGTTATCCCCTCTAAATGCTCCTTTCCATTGTCATAACCATAAGTGCCTACTACTTTGATTACTTTCTCCCATGCAGTTTGTGCAGTTTCCACTTCATCATGCATATTCACATATGCACTTAATGCTGTACATTCTTCACGTATCTCCGCAATCGTTGGCAAAAACTTACATTTATTAATCAAGTTAGCTACCGCTTGTTCCAGCGTTACAGGATTAATATTGCCAAGCATCGTTACGTACAATTTCATACGTTCAACTGACATGTCAGTACTGTACGCTAGCTGTAACATCGATAGTGCTTTCACTATCTGTTGTTGACTGTTCATCTGCATATTCGTTCATCAACTCCTTTACTACGTTTATTGCATCTTCTTTGCTGTTCTTATTTACAGGCTTTCGGTTGAAGTTGTTTTTCTCCCATGTTCTGATAGTGGCTTTCCAATCCTTCATTTTCTTGCCGTTAGATAGAACCCAACCTCTTGCCTCTTGAAAGTCTATAAAGTATTCAGCATCAATATTGTTATTACGTTCAATGCAGTATGCTTTTACTTCTTCAAGCGTTGGTGGAGTAAAGTGTGTTCGTGTTTGTTGTGGTTTATCCACAACATATATATCTCTATCTCTATCTCTATCTCTATCTCTATCTCTATCTCTATCTCTATCTCTGGTGGAGATTTGTCGGAGATTTGTCTGGACATTTGTCCTTTCTTCTTCGATACGTTGTCTGTATTCTCGCTTTCTATCAGCCTCACTACTACCCTTGCCTATGAAATTTTGAATATCTAGCATGTAAATTGCACCATTATCCAGTACATCAATTAAGCCTAAATCTTTAAATATGGTTAGTGCTTGCTTGATAGTACCTACTTGATGCCCTGTAATGCTTGATAGCATATCAGCACTATAAGGAATGCGATCATTAAAAACTAACTTTCCGTCATTCTTTAGGCTTCGTAGGTAGAGTTTTAAAAGAATATTACTGTACAAGTAGCCATCTTTCATGCTTTCTAATATCTTCAACTCATCACTGTCAAAGAAATTATCTTTTAGCCTGAGATAGTAATACTTTTTGTTATCGCTCATAGGCTACCTCTTATAGATAGTTGGTAGTTTGTTTGATGAGTTTATCAACATCAAAACCATTAATCTTTGTTAAAGTCTTACCACATCTAACAGTTCTTATTTTTGCGATTACATCCAGTACATCTTTTAACTCGTTGATTTCTTTTTGATTAACTTTATATTCGCCATTTTCACGTTCTAGAATTTCAATACGCTTTCTTACATATAGTTCAACTACATCAATTCTCTTCATATCGTTTTGTCCTTTCTTCGATGATCGCTTCTAGCTTTCTTTTGGTTTCTTTTGCAAATACTCCATGTGCTAAATTCTCATGGCAATATCTGCACAAACAAGATAAATTGGTTAATTCACTCGTACCACCCCTACCTCTTGGCAATATGTGATGCACTTCCGTTGCAGGTGCGCCACATATTACGCAACACGGATAGCCGTCTATACTATCCCTTTCTACGGCTTGTGGCCTCGTTTTTTTGTAGAGTTTATCATCAAGTTTTTTCTTCTTGTTCATTCCCCCACTCCTTAACTAGCGATTGTATGTAATCGCTATCATCAAGTTTTATTCCAAGCTGGTTGCACTCATCAACCAAACAATCAATTAGCCTTTGCATTTCTGCAACTGTATATACTGACGAGCCGTGGTAGCACATGATATTGTGATAACCATGTAAGCTTTTGCATTCGCCTGCATCTTCGGCTATCCACCCTATTCCGTGTGCTTGCCATATTTGAATGTATCTCTCTATGGCATCCTCACGTACTGGTACATAACTAAAATGACTACAATCTTTGATTGCTTTTCTATATACATCTTCCTTAGACATATACGAATGATTGCTCATTACTTCCGCTATCTTTTGACATAGAACCCAGCAATAAGCATTAGCGTTCATACTGCGTGATTTTGATTTCTTTTTGATTTCAATCACGTATTCTTTTTCTTTATCTAGTTTCGCTAGATCATTGTCATGTGGTGCTGGTATTACTACCATCACGCCTAATGGTGAACGCAACAGTTCGATGTTATTTGTTGTCCACTTCATAACCTTTTACCCAGTCATAAAGCATAGACATTTGGTCTCTCGTAATGTTATCGATAACACACATTCCAAACATTTTAGTTGCTTGTTGTGCTACTTGTTTTGCACTCACCCCATGCTCACTTGCCATCTTCAAAACAATTCCATATGCATTGTGTGGATCAAATTCTTTTTCTTTCCGTTCTTTTTCTGCTGCTGCATTTATTTTTGTATCTTGCAATCCTCTATATACATCAGCACCTACACCAATCATTTTTGCTGCAGTACCTAGTGCGTCAGTAACGGCCATCTTAAACGCTTCATCGTTGCCGTGAAAACCATTTTTATCTTTGTAGATTAGGAAATCGCCACCATATCCAGGAATTGGTTCACTCCATTCATCACCATCTTTGATGTATAGATTTACCAATACATACAACATGGTTTCTTTGGTTTCCTCGACTGGTACTTGTTGAGTACTAACAACTTCAAACTTCCAACCAATCCCACACATACCATATGTTTCGGTTAATACTTCCCATCGCCATTGAGGAGAAATATCATACTTGCCTTTAAGCTTCCCAAAGTCAATTACCTTTAACGCTGATTGCGGTACGGTTTTTACAGCATTATATCTACTATCCATCTATACCTCTTTGTACTTGTAACCACGCATTTCTAAGAAATCAGTCAAATCTTTTACATCATCTTCCGTTAAGTCATAAACAGTTACTTTAAAACCAGTTTTAGTTTCTACAACTTCGATTGTTTCAACCTGTTCATTTGTGATACTTGCTCGTGCAGCCTCTTCCATTTCATTACGTTCAGCAAATTTTGCATTGATAAATTCTCTAGCTTGATCTAGTGGCATATCTTTTACTACACCCCAGCATTCATCAAAGGTAATCGGTGTGGCTAATTCGTATTGTTGGTTACAAGTATCAACCACAAACTCAATCATTCCTTTTTTCTCTGCTAGAATTTGTTTGTAATCGTCATCCGATTGTTGTCGCTTTGCAATTTCAATCATCATTCCCTCAATAGAGGTTTCAATGTCTTTCATCTTTGCAGTTTTATTTAACCAGCGTTTATCACGTTGTAGTTGTTCTGCATATTCTGCACGAACGTTATACTTTTCAACCATCTTTTCAATAAACTTGTTGATGGTTTCTGTTTTTGCTTGTACTTCTTTTTCGTCAAAGTATTTAATTTGTTCTGCCAATGGTTTTTCTGCATCGTAAACAACTTTCAATACTTCGTTTACTTCTTCCTCAAACAGTTCAATAGGTCTTTTGAGTTCTCTTTTTTTCTCTTTACAGAATTTATCAAGCGTTGTTCTATACTTAACGATTTCATTTTTAGCACTTACCATGTCCTTATAGTTTTCTTCCGTTACTACAAGTCCTTTATACTTTTCTAGTTGTGCTTCAAAATATGTTTTGATTTCGTCTTTGTTCCATTTGAATACTTGTTCGTTTTGACTAACAACTGGTGTTAAATTAATTTCCATTTATTTCTCCTTGTGTTAAAATACAAGTAGAGACATAATACATACTCTCTACTAGCACGCTTGCTTTTCCTACGGCCTAGCGTGCTTTTTTTATTTCTCTTACCCAGAAATTGGATAAAATCATCAACGTTATTCCTAACGTAATTTGCAAGAACCCTGTATATCCATCTATCTTTCCTAGTTCAACAGAACCCATTGAACCAGCAATTAGAATTATGGATACGGACCTTACTAAATATATAAATTTCATTGTTCTTTGTATCCTTTCAACACTCTGTAAAGATAGTCGATGCTTTTATCCTCTAGTTCACCAAGTAGCTCTAATGCTTTATCATTAGCTTTACAGGCTGCAATTTCATTGCCGTACTCATAAGAATTTGTTTCGCTTGGGTGTTGATACCTTGCCCAGTACTCAGATTGGTATTCAGCCTTATAAATATCGTCAAGTAATCTCTGACGAAGTGCATCAACCACTGGTCTAAAAGAACCGCTATCCCATTTAATCGCGTTATAGATAAATGTTCGTGCTGACTTCACGATTTCATCTGTCAGTACTTCACACTCTTTGATTGTTGCTATTTGTCCTCTAGCATTGCGGTTAAATTCTGCATAGACGTTCACTGTATTTCTCCTTTTTTTACAACTCTTCTCCTACAATCACTAGCATTTGGCTGGTGATTTTTTTAATTTCACTTTTCAAACGGTTGTTTTCTTTTTGTAGTCTATCAACCTCTACTTTCATTTTTCGAAATGCTATCGGTGTATACTCATCATTAATACCTACAAGGCTTTCAACTTCCTTTTTGCTGAACCTAACTCCAGCTACTCCTTTTAATTGATGAAGTGTGCCTTTATCCCTCATGTTGTATACGCTTGTTTCTGTACATTTTAGAAGTTTGGCTACTTCTGATACTGTATAAACTAGGCTTTCCATCGCATCTCATTCCTTGCGTGTAAATCAGCAGTTCTAGCTAACTTTACCCAAGATAGAATGACTTTCTTATTCCATCTTGATTGATTACGTTTAGGCCATTTAGCTTTGATAAGTTTTCGCCAGTATTGGCCGTATTCATCGTTTCGACCTGCATAACCAAATGTAGGTAATTTTCGTCCGTACATTCGATTTGCTACTCTTAAATCTTTTTGATTTTGTACTAGCATTTTGTCCTTTCCTGCACTTTAAGTGTAACTACTTAGCAAAAAAAATTGACTGCACTGATTTTCCAAATACTTTTGCCAATCTAATTTTTACTTCATCTCTTGGAATACGCTTCCCTGCTTCATACATGGCAATCGATGTAGGTGCTACACCAACTTTAATTGCTAGTTCATTTTGTGTTAAGTTTTTGGAATTTCTTAATTCTACTAATCGTGTAGCGATAATATCTGTATTCAATATTTCATCACCTCTCTTCTTGCTACACTTATAGTGTAGTACATAATCAAAAATATGTCAACACTTAAAGTGTAGTTTTTATTGAAATTTTCTTCACTTTGTGTGATAATGAAATCATAGAAGTATATATTTATATAAGGCGGTGTAAAAAAATGACATTTGCTAAAAGGTTGATAGAATTAAGAAAATCAAAAGGAATCTCTCAAAAAGAATTGGCAAACTATATAGATGTATCACCTAGTCTAGTAGGTATGTACGAGCAAGGTAGAAGAAAACCTAGTTTTGAAATATTAGAAGCTATAGCTGATTATTTTAACATAAATATTGATACGCTTTACGGAAAAGATGAAATCGAAACACCATACTATTTAGATCCAGTTGTATCGGAATATGCACAAGCCGTAAAAGATAATCCAAATTTAAAATTATTGTTTGATGCTAGCAAAGATATGTCAAAAGATGATATTGATTTCGTCATTAATACGATTGAGATGCTAAAGAAAAGAGAGGGTAAATAATATGGAATTGCTACTATCTTTCATTTCTGTTATTGCTTACTTTGTTGGATTTCCTACTGTAGCTGGTATCATCGGCTTGATAGGATTGATTGCGTTTGTTTGGTTCTATTCAAAGCAAGAAAAGCCATATGTAGTTATACTTCCGTGGTTAGTTATCGCAGTGTTATTCAATGTATTTTTAATTCATTACAAGCCTAATCTACTGTTAAGCGTTGGTGTATCATCATCTATATCTATTTGGGTTACATCAATAATCATGTGGATTATCCATACTATCAAATAGAATGTGTAAAAAATTCCATGTTGAATAATATACAATAACCCTACAAAGGGGATGATAGTATGAACATCAATTTAGTTTACATAAAGCTACGAAAAACACAAACTGCGGTATTAAAACTAAACGATGATGGTACTTACACCATTCTCGTTAATAGTGATAAACCTATTGATGTACAACGTAAGGGAATATTACATGAGATAGGTCATATATTAAATGATGATATGTACAGTCAGGCACACATTGATTTGTTGGAACGAATGGCTCATGCAAGGCAATTTGACGATGTAGAGGGTATAAACTTTTACACACACATCATATGAGGTGAATTATGCAATACAATTTCACTATCAGAAAAAAAGATAAAGGGTATCAAATTATAGTTAGCTATAAAGACGGCTACAAATGGAAACAGAAATCTAAACAGGGTTTTGCCACACAAAGAGAAGCCAAACTTTATGGCCAAGAAATAGTCGATAACCTAAAAAAGACTATCACCAGTCCACTTGATGATAGTCTAAAAGATATAACGCTTATTGAGTTTTACAAGATATATACAGACGAAAACAAAGCAAATGTATATGCTACGTTCAAAGCATATGACAATGCATTTCAGAAATTCAACGCACTATTCAATATGAAAGTAAAAGATATTTCTGAAATCCAAATTCGGAAAGTAATTAATGATTTACAACAATCAATAGCCAGTAAGAATATGTGCATAACGATTATAACAAAGGTATTCGCTTATGCAGTATCGCCATACAGGATTATCAATAGTAGTCCATGTAAGAACATTAAGCGGTTACATAAAACACAAACAACTAAAATCAATGCTATAAATGAAGATGATGTAACACACCTATTAACATCGTTAAAAGGCCATAATTACAAATACTATATCGTGTGTTCCATTGCCGCCTATACAGGTATGAGGTATGGCGAAATCCTAGGTCTTACATGGGATGATATAGATTTAGATAACGCTATTATTGATGTGAATAAACAATTCGCTTATAGCGGTGAAAGTACATATATGATCCGTAATCTAAAAACAAAAAACAGCTACAGAAAAATACCTATACCGCCAATACTAATTGATATATTGCTTGAATATAAAAATACCACCAGCGGATTATATCTATTCAACAATCCAACTGGCGGTACTGGTGCAGTATCAGTAATGATTAAACGCTACTTACCAAACACTTCTATCCATGATTTAAGACATACCTATGCTACAAGGCTATTAGCAAATGGTGTTGATATAAAAACAGTAGCATCCTTATTAGGTGATACTGTTGATACAGTCATTAATACGTACATTCACTATACCGATGAAATGAGATTAAAGGCACATGATAGTGTGTCTAAAATTTTCGGCTAGAATTTTTGACGGATTTATTGACGATTAGACAATAAACCTTGTGTTTACTGGTATTTTCAACCGATAAAACATATCAATATATTATAGCACAAACAAGGGTCGTTTTGAATGTTTTGTACACTCTATTTCAATAGATTTATACGTTCAATTTCTCTATTCTCACCTGACGCAATAAGCTGTAATTTTTGTATCCTATTGAGTCGTTTAATAGCATATTCTCGCGACTGTGCCTCTTGTTTACTTTGAAAGCTTTCATAATAAACCAAATACACTGGTCTACGACATTTCGTATACTTAGCCCCACCTTTTATAACGCCATTATGAGCATCCAACCGTTTTTTTAAATCCGTTGTCCACCCGCAATACAAGCTTTCATCAGCACATCTCACAATATACGTGAAAAATTGTTCATGATTCATCTTATTTACTAGCATCGTCCTTAATTGGTTCAATGGTAATCGAATTAATAGTCACCGGATCAACAGGCTTATCATTTTTATCTGTTTTCACCTTACCAATTTTTTCGACCACATCCATACCTTGTACAACTATACCAAAAATGGTGTGTTTATTATCTAGATGAGGCGTAGGTCCCAAGGTAATAAAGAACTGAGAACCACCTGTATTCGGCCCACGATTTGCCATGGCAAGAATCCCCATTTTATTAAAATGAAGGTCATTAGAAAATTCATCTGGAATCTCATAACCAGGGCCACCTGCACCTGTGCCTGTTGGGTCGCCACCTTGAATCATAAATCCATCGATAACACGATAGAACGTAACGCCATTATAAAAGCCTTTTTTTACAAGGTAGTCAAAGTTTTTAACGGTAATAGGCGCTTTAGAGCCATATAAACGAATTTTAATTTGTCCATAATTTGTATCAAAAACAGCATATTCATCTGCAATTGGAGCATTTGTAAAATTAGGCATCTTATTAACCGTTTCAGCTTGTGCAACAGGTGTAATCGTTTTATCTGCACTATTATTGCCACATGCTGCGGTTACTACCATCATGCCCCCCAATAGAGCACAAGCTAATATTCTTTTAACATTCATGATAATCCCTCACAAAATATAGAATTTCCCCAAATTATATATACATAGAAAAACCGCTCAACCCATGAGCGGCTCTTTATTAGTATATCATGTTTTCACTATGAATTTCTTTAAAATTCTATAAAAATTTATAATCTAAATGGTCTTATGCCAACGATTAATCAATCCATCCGAAATGCTTACATGCATTGTAAATACCATCCTTATCACAGTCAGTTGTAACATAATTGGCCTCTAATTTAAGCTCCGGACGAGCATTTCCCATGGCAATGTTTAACCACTCCGGTCTAAACATAGACAAATCATTATAGCCATCACCAAACACGACAACTTGATTTGGCTTCATATCGAAATGTCCAATCATATCGCGAATCCCCAATGCTTTTTCCATAGGTTCATATAAAACGCACCCATCGCCATAGCGAATAAGCTTATGCGTCATATGCTCGATATCTTTTTCCTCTTCTTCGCCATCTTTGAAAAATACATAGATTTTATAGAAATCTTCTACACTGTGAAAGTCAAACTCTGGATCCACTACGGTTTTAAACACATCCCAATCAGGGTGCCATTCTAATATTTCTTTATACGGTGTAATGCGCCCCAATTTATTACGGTCTGTTACAGCCCATGGGATATGCTTTGACTCAAGATATTCTAAATATTGAATACACATATCTCGATTCATGCCAATCATAGATACCAATTTCCCATCAATGGTGATACTATGACCTCCATCAGCAACTACATTCGTAATTCTAGCTTGCTCGGCAAAACGCATAGCATCGACTTGTATTCTACCTGTTGCAATCGATACTAAATGGCCACGCCGTTGCAATTCATCTATACAGTACTGAGCACTATCTGGAATTTTTCCTTCCGGCCACACAGCCAATGTGTTATCGATATCAAAAAAGAAAAATTTTTGTTCCACAAGTCCTCCTATCTATCGCTATATACGAGTTCATATACAAACTATAAACTCTACCCGGTAAGCACTATTCATCTCGTCCACTCATTAATTGAAAGCGTTTTTGTTGTTTCACATCAGGATATTTATCTCGCTCTACATCGCTACAAAACATGCCTAAGGGACGTACATACAAATCGCGGTCATCATATAATTTTTGATATACCACCAATTTTTCACCCGTTTCAGAATGTGTAGCCACATCTAACACGTAATAATACATACCTTTAAAATGACGATACAAACCACCTTTTACGATTTCGTTCATAACTACCTCGGCTTACTAAAAACGATCTTTCATTTCTTATTAAACATTATACTAGGAAATACTATTTGAAAAAAGATGTTTATCACTATAAACAAAACACTCGCATCCCCCCTTTTCTTTTACTGTAATCCTTCTAAGAAGGACTGAGCCAATAGAGTATAAAAGGAGAATGCGAGTAACATTCTACATTTATTTAGTTGTATCTGAAACCAAGCCCTTATGAATAAGACCTATGATAAAGCCAAGGATTGCAAAACTTACCCAGCCCATACCAATACCTTGGAACGGAATATATTGGGTAAACAAACCTTCGATGGCATCAGGTGCCCAACCAGCAGTTTCAAGACCGCTCATTAAGGCAGAAATCATGGTCAATCCAATAGTCCAACCATATACGCAACGACGACCGCCAAAAACAGTATCACTTAAGGCTAACAAGATAATAACAATCGTCAACGGGTACAACAACATCAATACTGGAATAGCTGCACTAATGATTGTTTTCAATCCGAACAGCCCAAGTGCAAATGCAGCTACAGAGAATATGACAACATACATTTTATAGCTAATTTTGCTATATAGTTTGTGGAAATATGTACTACAAGAAGTAATAAGACCAATACTTGTACTCAAGCAAGCTAATAGAACGATGATAGCCAAAATAATTTGACCAGTTCCCCCAAAGAGGAAGTCCGCACTAGCTGTTAACACCGGTGCACCTGTATCAAACAAGCCAAATCGCTCTACGCTTGTAGCGCCGATGTTCGCAATGAATATATACACAATGCCGAGTAATGCTACCGCAATAGCACCAACCTCCATCACAGTTTTCGTAATAACATCGCGAGATGTAGCACCTGTAAGACGTACAAAATCGATGACGAGAATAGCAAACACCACAGAAGCCAATGCATCCATTGTATTATAGCCATCGAGGAAGCCTTGCAATACGGCTGTACCATTAGTCGCGTAAGCTGGTTGAGGCACCGCATATGCCCCAATCGGTGTAACAAAAGATTTGATAATCAATAATAAAATAACAAGCAATAATGCAGGTGTCAAAATATTGCCAATACGATTAACAAGCTTTTGAGGACTAATCGATAGCCACAAAGAAACGCCAAAGAATATAGCAAGGAACAGTGGTTGCATATCCAAAGTCATGCCTTGTAAAAATGGCTTGATCGCAATTTCATACGCAACGGTACCCGTTCTTGGTGTCGCAAACATAGGACCAATACTTAAATATAAGGCCACTGTATAAATAAGACCATATATAGGATGCGCACGACCTGCTAGTTCCTCAACGTCTTTACATCCGGAATAGCCCATGGCCATAACGCCAAGTAATGGTAATCCTACGCCAGTTAATACGAAACCAGCTAATGCCCATCCTACATTAGACCCTGCGTGTTGACCTAATGCGGCCGGGAAAATAAGATTTCCCGCACCAAAGAATAGGGCGAATAACATCATGCCTATGGCTAAATAGGCGCGCAGTGATAGATTTTCTTTTCCATCCATAAGGTTATCTCCCTTCGTACTACACTATCATATTAGATAACATTATATATGATATGGTAATCTGGTTCAACAGTAAAATCGAATTATATCGAACTTTCATTACACCTTACGAATATTAACTTGTACGTCATAGAATGTACTCCCCCATGCTTCATCAGTCGGTCTAGATGCAGTTACAGCATTGATTCCTACCTTTGCGTCACTGGACTGAGATTGCCACCATACACCAAGGGTCACAAGTGTACCTCGTTGTACCGTATCATCTAGATATACTTTAATACGAACAGCCCCTCGATTATTATAAATTTCCACAGCATCACTATTATTAATGTTATATAATGCAGCATCATCTGGATGCATTCGTAGCTTCATCAATTCAGAATCATCAAATTCTAGTTCACAAAAACTAGAATCTAATATACGTATATCATTACCGATAATCAACCAGAATGGTTCATCATCACCATAAGGTTCTGTATAGGTAATCAACGGAATGGATTCTCGAGGATTTAAGATTTCGATTTTGCCCGACGGCGTTTTAAAATCCATCTTATAATTGTCTGGCAATGCTACTTCAACCAAGTCACCACGTAAAATGGCATCTTGTTCGTCTTGTGAAAGTTTAGACGAATTGCGAACCATATGCTCAATTAGTTCTCGTTCTGTCATGGCAAAGAAAGGATCATCTAAACCCATACGCTGAGCAAGTTCAGAAATAACTTGCCAATTAGATTTCGATTCACCAACCGGAGGAATAGCTTGGTAACTGGCCGCAATTGTATAGTGTCCGTAAGAGTTAAAAATATCATCGGATTCAGCAGAGCTCGTGGCTGGTAAGATAATATCTGCATATGCACATGTATCTGTAAAGAAGCGTTCATGCACAACGGTAAATAAATCATCTCTCATAAGACCTTGTCTAACGAGATTTTGATTTGGTGCTGTTATAGCTGGATTTGATGAAAAGATATATAGACTATGAACAGGCACCCCGCCACTAGCATCCTCTAATCCATGCTCTAGAAGCGCTTTTGGATTTGTCAACAAATCCCCTAATAATATCATCGGCATCATCCGTTTAGATGGCGTTGGTGTATTAGGTTGTTGCATGAATGATTTATTAAAATATTGGCTACTACTAGAACTAGATAATAAGCCGCCACCTAAATGTTGCCATGCACCTACTACAGCCGGAAGTGCATTGATACACCGGCAACTCATTGCTCCATTACCATAGCGGGATACACCACTACCGAGACGGATAAATGGAGCCTTTGCTTTTGCATAGGCATGAGCTAGTTCTTCTATGATTTCAACCGCTACACCACATATAGAGGAAACATATTCTGGAGTAAATGTAGGCAATACATCGCGTACTAGCTCATCATAACCTTGCACATATGCTTGAATAAATGTAGTATCCTCAAGACCATCCCGATGTATGATATGCATCATACCAAGTGCTAATGCACCATCAGAACCGGGTTTTACATACACATGATGTGTGCCTTGATCATAAGTATATGTTTTATGGGTATCTATAATCCATACAAAAGCGCCGTTTCGTTTTGCTACATTCACATCGTGTAATATATGTACATCTGTAGCCGTCGCATTAAGGCTCCATAATATAATCAAATCACTATGTTGTGCTTCTTGTGGTTTGATAGCTACTGTGTCTCCATAAACAGACTTAAATGCTGCTTGTTTCGCAGGAGAACAAATCCCTCTGTCTTGACTAGTAGCGCCAATACAACGGAAGAAATAATCCGCTGCAGGACTATTTACAGCCCCCATGGTCCCCGCATAGGAATAACGAAGAATACTTTCACTACCATAGGTATTAATAGTATGGTTAAAATTTTCTACAATTCGCGCTAAGGCCTCATCCCATGAAATGGGTGTAAATTGATCTGGACCAATACCTTTTTTACCAATTCGGCGTAATGGTGTCATTAAACGTTTAGGCGAATGAATAACACGCTCATAATGAGCCATCTTAGGACATAATGTGCCCCGTGTGAAAGCGTGCTCTTTATTACCGCGAACCTTTGTCACTTTATTGTCATCTACTGTAAGTATAAGTCCACAAGCATCAGGACAATCATAGGGACATACACTTTTATATTCTTTCATATAAGCACCTCGCTTATTATCGTCTCTCTAGTAATAATAATTCTATATGTATATTTATAGTATCATACATAAGCCACTCAATCTGTAATAAAATTAACGAATATCGATATTTTTCAAACTTCGTATCAATGAATACATTGTATATCAATGCATATAGCAAAATCACTTATCAAAATAAGTGTGTGATGTTATAACTTTTATTAATGTATACCATGTAGATACACAATAAATATCGATACTTTTCAGTATTTATTTATAGTTTCTCCCCTACAATACAAACAGATAAGCAACGCATAAAAGTACCATTTTTTACGTTCAGGAATGTATCTATTACCAAAAGTCATAATTTATAATTTCAAGGTATTATCGATTATTTCAGCGCTTTTTGTCAACCTGTGTAATAAATTTCACGTAAGTTATGCAAATTATGTAATGTATTAAGTTATGTAAAACTATTCAATAACTCAACTTTGTGTGCTATACTGACATTGTCATTTGAGAGGATATAGAACTCACCGGACATCATATCACATTCATTGATATAACGGAGTGGAGTCAACTATATCAGGTACATATTTTCTGAAAAGAGGTTTTAACAATGGCAGACGCAAAAAACACTGTTCTTTTCCCTTATGAAACATTGAAAAAATTGAGCATGGATGCTTTCCAAAAATTCGGTTTCTCCGAAAAAGAAGCTGACATCATTCAAGACGTACTTTTGACTTCCGACTTGTTCGGTATTCAAAGCCATGGTATGCAAC
>OFDA01000106.1_pt1 | contig 66593 bp, 57 predicted proteins | sample 1520921 | NCBI WGS metagenome assembly OFDA01 (sample SAMEA2699028, study PRJEB24076) | metagenome
CCCGAAAATCCGGGGCACCCCGCCTCATAGTTATGCCATTACGAACACGCTACCGCCAATCAGGGCGGCCAGGCGTTCACAGCAGTTCTTAGTGGAAGAAGTGACGGGTACCGGTCAGGTACATGGTCACGCCAGCAGCCTTAGCCGCCTCAATCACTTCCTCATCGCGGATCGAACCGCCCGGGTGCACAACGGCGCGCACGCCAGCGTCCAGCAGAACCTGCAGGCCGTCAGCGAAGGGGAAGAACGCGTCGGATGCAGCCACCGCACCGCGAGCACGCTCGTTGCCCTCGCCGCCGAGAGTGTTCGCACGCTCAACAGACAGCTTGCAGGAGTCCACACGGTTCACCTGGCCCATACCGATACCCACAGAAGCACCGTTATCGGCCAGCAGAATAGCGTTCGACTTGGGAGAACGCAGTGCACGCCACGCGAACTCAAGGTCACGCAGGGTGGCCTCGTCGGCAGGCTCACCAGCAACCAGGGTCCAGTTCTTCGGGTCGTCACCCTCAGCCTGCAGGCGGTCAGCCTCCTGGAAGAGCGCACCACCGGAGATGGGACGGTACTCAAGCGCATCGCGGGCAAAACCCTCGGGCAGAACCAGCAGACGCAGGTTCTTCTTCTCGCGCAGAATCTCCAGGGCCTCGGGCTCGTAGCCGGGAGCCACAACAACCTCGGTGAAGATGCCCTTGACGGTACGAGCCATCTCTGCGGTTACCGGGCGGTTAGCGGCAATCACGCCACCGTATGCGGACAGCGGGTCGCAAGCGTGGGCCTTCGCGTGGGCATCCGCAATGGGGTCAGCGGCGCCGGGGGTTGCCACGGCGATACCGCAGGGGTTGTTGTGCTTGATAACGGCAACGGCCGGCTCATCGAAGTCGTATGCGGCACGCAGAGCGGCGTCAGCGTCAACGTAGTTGTTGTAGCTCATAGCCTTACCGTGCAGCTGCTCGGCCTGGGCAATGCCAGGGGCAGCAGCCGGGTTGACGTACAGGGCGGCACGCTGATGCGGGTTCTCACCGTAACGCAGGGTTTCGCTACGCTCGAAGCTCAGACCGGCGTAGGGGGGCCAGAAGTTAGCGTCCTCGTCCTGTAGGAACTGGGATGCGGTCCAGGTAGCCACAGCGGTGTCGTATGCGGCGGTGTGAGCGAAAGCGCCAGCGGCCAGGCGGCGGCGCTCGGCTAGGGAGAAACCACCGTTCTTAGCGGCCTCAACGGTGCGCTCGTAGTCGGCGGGGTCCACCACAATTGCAACAGCGTCGTGGTTCTTCGCAGCGGCACGCACCATGGAGGGGCCACCAATATCAATCTTCTCAATAATGGCGTCCTGGTCCGCGCCCGAAGCCACGGTCTCGACGAAGGGGTACAGGTTCACGACGACCAGGTCGAAAGGCTCGACATCCAGCTCGCCGAGGGTGTCGATGTGCTCCTGCTTGCGGCGGTCAGCCAGAATACCTGCGTGGATGCGCGGGTGCAGGGTCTTCACGCGGCCCTCGAGGCACTCGGGAAAGCCGGTCACCTCGGTCACCTCGGTAACGGGAACGCCGGCAGCCGCAATGGTTGCCGCGGTCGAACCGGTGGACACCAGGGCCACGCCGGCCTCGTGCAGGCCGCGAGCAAAATCCTCCAGGCCGGTCTTGTCGTAGACAGAAATGAGGGCGCGGCGCAGGGGCACGCGATCGAGCTCAATAAGAGACACAAATACTCCGATACTTTGCACCGTGCGCGGCAAACGCGGTGGCACGGCTGATGGATGGATGTAAATCCGCCCCAGTGGGCGGGATGTGCGGGTGGGGTTTACCCCCACCGTCGCGCCGAGGCACAAGGTACCACCGCTCAGGCGGTGGGACGCGACGGTACGTCTGTACGAGCGGGGAATCGGAGCAAGCACTCCACCCGCCGTATGAAAAACTTAGGCAGCAGAATGCTTCTGCGCGAGATCAGCAATAGTCTGCACGAGCAGGCGGCGCTCCTGCACCTTGATGCGTTCGTGCAGGGTTTCTTCGGTATCGCCATCGAGCACGGGCACGGCGGCCTGCGCCAGAATGGGGCCGGTATCAACACCGGCGTCGACGAAGTGCACGGTCAGGCCGGTAATCTTCACGCCGTGAGCCAGGGCATCACGCACGCCATGCGCACCGGGGAAGGAAGGCAACAGGGCGGGGTGAGTGTTGATAATGCGGTTGCTGAAGCGCTCGACCAGCTGCGCATCCACGATGCGCATGAAGCCGGCGAACACAATGTAATCGGGCTCGTAGGAGGCAATCTTCTCTTCGAGGGCGCGGTTCCACGCCGGGCGGTCTGCGTAGTCGCCGGGCTGCACCAAGAAGGTGGGCACGCCGGCGGCCTCGGCGCGCTCGATGCCCATGCAGGGCTTATCGGCGCCAACAGCCGCGATATCGAGGGGAAGCTCGCCCGCCGCTACGGCGTCGAGAATGGACTGAAGATTCGTTCCGGATCCGGATACCATAACCACAATTCGCACCACACCAGTATAGCCCATCTCACATGTGTTGCGGGAGCTCGGAGAGACGGTCACCCGCTCGAATGGGCGGATGCCTCTGGGGTACGCTCGGTAGCCCGGGGCGAGGCGAAGAGCGAAGCGCTCCAACAGGCCGGACGCGGAAGGCGAACGGCCAGCAACGCGGCGAGACCCACACCCCGCGGGACGGTACCCTTAAAGCTATGTCTACCCCCCCCCGCCGAACATCCCGAACGACCAGCCCCGCAAACCTCAACAGCAGGGTCAGCCGCAGAGCCCTGCACCCAACCCGCAACAGGAACAGCAACAGGGTCAGCCGCAACCGGCCCCCAGTAAGTACAACGCACAGCACCCCGGTGCGCCGCGACCGAACGCGGTTCGGCCCGGTGGCAACCCCGGCAAGCCGCCGATAGACCCGTTGCAGCGCCAGCGCATCCTGCTCCGCACAGCCCTAGCCCTCGTTGCCTCCGCGCTACTCATCTTCGGGGCGTCCTCCTTCGTGCTCTCCCCCATGCCCTATTTCCTGGGCCTTTTCCTCTTCGCGTTGGTGGGCCTGGGACTAAACATCTGGGCCATCGTGCGCACCGCGAGCGCGCGCGGCCCCTGGATCTTCTACGTGGCTGCCTCCCTCAGCATCCTCTACAGCCTCATGACTGTGGTTGGCGGAATCGGTCTAGCCATCATGCCGGGGATGCAAGAGTATCGCGAATGCCGTACGACCGCACTGACCAGCACCGACATGTACACCTGCGACCAGATGTTCCAGAACAGCATGGACCAGTTCGCGGGCACCGGTGAACCGAAAAATTCCGGTGGCACGGCCGGGGCTTCGGCATCCTCCCGTTAGCGGCGGTCAACGTGAACGGCGGTCGAAGCGCACACAGCACGAACCCCGCGTGAGCAATCCTCACGCGGGGTTCGTGCTGTCTTCCTTCTTCTTGAGCTACTTCTTCTTCGGGGTCTGCGAGCCAGTTGCCTCTTCCACGGTCGACAGCGGAGGCAGTTCCACGGTGGAGGCCTCGTCAGTCAGAAGCGGCAGGATACCGGTCTGAGCACGCACACCAAAGATGCGGTTCATGGCCTGATCGGCGGAGAGCACCTCCAGCTCGCGTTGCATGAAGTCACGCTCGTCCCCGGTCTTTTTCTGGGCCTTACGCTCACTCTTGGCGGCTTTCTTCTCGCGGCGTTTGCGGGCGCGCTGCTCCGCGGCAGAGGGCTCGGCCTCCGGGGCCTCGGATGCTTCGTGCTCCGAACGGTCGGATTCGGTATCTTCGGCGCCCTCGACAGACTGAATGCCGAAGCCAAAGTACGCCATGATGCGCCCAGCACGGCCTCGCGGGCGGGCGGGCTCGACGCTTTCGGAGCTCTCCTCGCGTTCGGCAGGGCTTTCTCCCGCGGGCTTCGCGGAAGCCTTCGAAGTTCCCGAGGCCTTCGGGGCTACCTTCTTTCCGCTCTTCGGACCCGTCTTAGACGCTGACGCAGAACCCATAAACTCGGGAATGGAGAGGTCGGATTCCATCGGCTCGGGCAGATCTTCATCAGGAACGACGTCGGCCAGCGTATCTGCCAGGGCACGCTCGGCCACGGGATCGGCAGCCTCCAGGGGGTAGGCATGCACAGGCTCCTGCGGATGCACCGGCACGTGGCCGGCGGCTACCTCGGCCACCAGCGAGTGTGCCTCGGAGTTCGGCTCGTTCTTTCGGGAGTCTTCGACGGCCTTGCGCGCGGCTTCAGCCTTACGGGCCTTCTCTTCGCGGCGCTTGGCCTCCTCGGATTCTTCTCGGGCACGACGTTCAGCCTCGGCCTTGCGCGCGGCTTCAGCCTTACGGGCCTTCTCTTCGCGACGCTTAGCTTCCTCAGCCGCTTCAGCCGCACGACGCTCAGCTTCAGCCTTACGGGCCTCCTCCTCGGCAGCGCGGCGCTCCGCACGCTCAGCCGCACGCTCCGCACGACGCTGAGCCAGATGCTCCTTCGCGGAAGAACCCATGCTCATCAGGCGCTCACCAAGGTTCGGGCGCTCATCAGCAAAACGCGGCAAATCACGGCTACTATCAGGCACCAGGGCACGGCTGAGCAGATTACCCAGAGCCACCCCGAGCCCCACCCACAGGGCCGTGTGAGCCGCAAAGCTCAGCGGCTCGGCACCCACCTCAGTGAAGCGACCGACACCCAACGAGCCATAAGAAATCCAACCCAACCACAGGGTGGCCAGAGAAGTCAGCACACCGGTCAGCACACCCAGCGCAAGCGAAGACAACAGGGCTGAAAGCGGACGGAACGGCACCTTCAAGGCAACCCACTCATCCAGGTGGTCCTCGCCCTCACGCAGGAACCACCAACCGGCCACCGCACCGGCAACCACCGGAACCAGCAAACCCAGCAGTCCGACGCCTCCCAGAGAGTTGGGAACCGCCCCCAGAAGCGGCAGCATCGGCAGGGAACCCACCGTGCTACTCGTCAGGCCAATTGAGGTTCCGGCACCAAAGGCGAAACCGGCACCGGTCGACCAGGCCATCGCGTAAATCACCAGGTTAGGCAGGAAGCCCAGTTGCAACAGCGTCACCGCGGCGTCACCCACCGCGCCCGCGTGCAGCTCCTGGTAGGTGGCCACCACCTGTGACCAACCACCCAGAATGCCCAGGGCCAGCAGTAGCGCGCCCAGGCCCACAAAGGCCACCGCGGCAACCACTGCCGCGCGCACCACAGCCCACACATAGGACCCGGCCCAGCGCGAGTACTGGCTCATCTGCGAAATCTGCTCCGCCGTATCAACACCCACCATGCGCGAGAGCGAACGCGCCTCACGGTATCCGCCCCACATTAGGCCGACCACCACGATGCCCAGCGGCACCAGCGCGGCATTCAGCACCTGCAGCGGCTTCGGGTTCGGACTCGCCCAACCGTACACCGCCGAACAAATCAACGCGTAAGTCACCGAGCCCGAAAGCACCGGAATGAGGAACTCCCCCTCATACGAGGCGCGCGCCAACCTGCGACCGGAACGGTAGCAAAACAGCAGCGGCAAAATACTCAGACCCAGCGGCACCAGAGTCATGGTGCCCGCGGAGGCACCAAAAACAGCCGAGAGGTCCAGGGGAACGCCGTGAATCAGGAGCCACAGGTGCGCCGACATTGCGGCCACCGACGAGAACTCCGTGCTGCCAAAACCGTTCGTTGCCCACACGGCGGCCATAGCGGCCACCACCAGGACGCCGGACATCAGGGCGGTCAGAATCAGCTCAACGACGCCCTGAAGCCACAGGGGCATGGGCATGGAATAGCGGGAGATAGGTGAGGTGCTTTTCATCGTCCTTCCATGATGCCACGTTTTGACGACGAAACCCGCCTCCGCGAGGGCCGGTGATAGCCCTCGGAGACGGGTTTTTGCACGTCGCGTCAGTTTTTGGGTGAGTCCCTCGGCGGGAATCTTTGCGGCACCCCTAGTGATCGGTCCAGGGGTTGGATGCATTCACACCCCAGGAACGGTACACCTGAGCCTTCGAGGAGACCAGTTCCAGGTCGTAGGCGCTTGCGCTTGCGGCCATCAGCCCCTCCAGGGCAGCCGTGGGAAGGGGGCCGGCATCATCGCGCCCCACCGCATGCTGACCGCGCGGGGCCTGACGGCCCGCCCACTCGAGGCTCACGCGCGCATCCACGTTAATGACGTGGTCACTGAAGCGTTCGAGCAGCTCGGCAATCCAGCGGTCGGTCTCGGGGTAGGGGTAGAGGCCTTTGAGCTCACCAATGCTCAACACCGAAATGTACATGTGGCGAAACGAGCGGCGGCGCAGAAACGCAACCACGGCGGGGTCTGGATCCGCCTTACGAATCTCCGCGAGAACGTCGGAGTCCAGGAGCATACCGGAAAAGTTCATACCCCTAATGCTACGCTACGCGCAGACCGGCGATTTCGATGGCGGGGATGCCCTCGGGGTTGGGCAGAAGAAGGAAGTTCAGGAACTCGTCACGCTTAGAAGAAATGCGGGAGTAGTCGTCAATGCTGACCGCGGTGAAACCGCCTCGAGCGGGAACTGCTGCGGCACGCAGGCTGTCCTGGTAGGAGCGGGAGGGGTTCAGAGAGATTGCTGCTTCGGTTGCAGAGCCGTTGTACATGTGACAACCTGCGCCGTGAGTGGCGCGATCCTTTCGCGTTGCTCTTGTCTGTACCGGTTACCACCACGTGAGGTGGCGAATACAAACCGCTTCGTCATCCGAGCCACCCGTGAACATGGGGTTGGCGTTCGACCATAGTCGGAGCTTATCAGTCGAAACTCTTGAAGCTGGCTCCAGCTTACAGCACGTTCTCACCTTAAGTAAAGCGTTCTTCACAAAAGATTCAGATCACATGTATTTTTGCTTATCAGACCATTTGCAACTGTTCCAAGGTGATCTCGACGCGTAATATTTGACCCTCAGCAGTCCCCTGTCCCCCACCTTTCCGGGAGCGCGCCGACAGGCCGCGCGCGGGGCGCTACGGCCACCTCCACCGTGTTCAAATCACCGCGCAAAGCCCCCGGATGCGCGCGGTCCGGCGGCGGTGACCACCCGCCGCGCGGCACCTCACCCGATGCGAGATAATGGGCAGGTGCCCAACAATCCTTTCCCCGAAATCCCCATCACCGTACCCCAAATCATCCGACAGGTCGGCCACCGCACCTACCAGCGCGGGGCCGCCTACCAGCGCAACCGCGAGGTCGTGCGCTACAGCTACGACGAGGACAGTAGCACCCTCACCGGGCTCGTCAACGGAAGCACCCTCGTGCCCTACGAGGTGACGATCCGATTCTTCCCCCCGCGCGCTGGGTCTGCCGCCTTCGCGGCCCGATGCACCTGCCCGGTCGTCAGCAATTGCAAGCACGCCGTGGCGCTCATGCTCACCGCACTGGACCGCGCCTCGGTGGCGAAAAAGGCACTCAGCGAACACCCCGGACCCGTCGGCGTGCCCGCAACTAGCTCTCATGGCGTAGCGGCGAAGAGCGCAGACGTTACGGAGGCAAAGAAAGCCGCCGACCCGCTCGCGGCACTGCGCGCCTCCGGTGCGCTTACCACCGCGGCAAAACTGCCCGCATCCGATGCGGAACAGAACGCAGAGCAGGGCACCTCGGCACATGGTACGCGCGACGAGGCACAGGGAAGCTTTGCACTCAACGAGCTGGGCTCTTCCCCCAACGTGGTGGACGGTACCGCCTCCAAGATTTCGGCCTGGCGCAAGAACCTCTCCTCGGTCCTTTCCGCACGTCAGGACCTTTCCGGCATCGATTCGCTACGGGTCAGCGGCGCGCTCGACCTCTCAATGAGCGTCTCGGGATCCTACGCGCGCGGCCGCAACATGCCCGGAGCGACCCCGGCCATCAATCTGCTCGCGCGCCCGCTCATGCGCTCCAAAACCGGTCGCTGGGTCAAGGGCGGCCTTACCTGGGATACCTTCGCCTCGAGCGTGGGCGGGCCGGTCGGCCGCCACGATATCTACCCTGAGCACGAGCGTTTCTTTGCCGAGCTCTACTCTATTGCCCGCCCCTGGCAGAACATGTATTCCTCGCACCGCGACTGGATTTCGCTCAGCGCCGCGGGCTCTGCCCTGCTCTGGGATGTACTCGCACGGGCCGAGGAAATCGGTCTGCCTCTGCTCGTTAACGGGCGCGAGGTGGAGTACGCCATTCTGCCGCCCGCGCGGGTGCGCCTGCGCGCCGCCACCCTACCCAAGGGCTCCGAGGAGGGCCGGGACGAGGGCCTGCTTCTCGAGGCCGCGCTGAGCTGGGAGGGGCGCGAGGGCGAGCTTCTGCGCCAGCTCTGGCTTCCGGCCGCTCACTGTCACCCCATGGGCACGCCCCGCACCGGCTTCTTCGCGCTCGGCGGGCTCGCGCAGCAGGAGTACGAGCAGGCCGCCAAGGCCGTGCACTGGAAGACCGCCCGGCCGGGCGCGCTGGACGAGGTGGGGCGCGAATCATTTGTGCAGAAGAGCGAGCAGGATGCGCCAACTGAGGAAGCCGAGAATAGCGTACCGACGATTGCCCCAATACAGGGTGAGCGGGCGCGCTACTCCCCCACGGTCCCGAACCTGCCCGAGGGCGTGGAGCTGGCGCTCATCCCCCTGGTCGAGCCGCTCGACGCCGCCTCCGAGGCGCTCATCTCGGCGGGAACCGTCGAGATTCCCGCCGCCGAACGCCCCGCGTTCCAGCGCGATTTTCTGCCGGCGCTCAGCCGCTCCGTACCCGCGCTCACCCCCGACCCGGCCCTGGCCCTGCCCATCGTCACCCCACCGCGCCTGGTGCTCGAGCTGACCTTCGACGAGGAGGTGCGTCACGATGCGCATCTGGGCTGGCACTGGGAGTACCCCCTCAATCCCTTCGATGCCGACCCCGAGCACGAATCCGGCGTTCAGCGCCTGCCGGCCTTCGGGTACCCCGGCGAGGAGGGCGGCGAGGTACGCGACGAGCGCTTTGAGGCCCGCGTGTTGCGCTCGGTGCGCTCGGTGCTGGCCGCGCATCCGGCCCTGGCCAGCCTGGAGGAACGCCGCATCGAGGGCTGGGAAACCCGCGAGCTACTCAGTGCAATTCTGCCGAAGCTTCGCCGCATTTCCGCTGTTCAGGTGCGTTTCAACGGCACCCCGCCCGAGTTCGTGGAAGCCACCGACGCGCTCATCGAGGTGACCGTCACCGAGGGCAATTCGCGCGACTGGTTTGGGCTGGGCATCGCGGTGAAGGTGAATAACTGGACCGTGCCCTTCGCCCAGATTTTTGAGGCGCTGGACCGGGGCGCGGACCGCATCCTGCTCGGCAACGGCACCTACTTCTCGCTACGTCGACCCGAGTTTAAAACCCTGCGCACCCTCATCGCAGAGGCGCGGGAGCTCGACGACGCGGGCGGCGAGCTGCGCATCAACCGGCACCAGGCCGGGCTGTTCTCGGAGCTGGAATCACTGGCGGCGAGCGTGCAGACCACCCGCCGCTGGGATGAGCAGGTGCGTTCCCTGCTGGCGCTCGTGGAGGCCTCCGAGGCCCGCAAAGCCGACCCCGCAGAGGGCGAGGACAAGCCCGCGACAAGCGCCGATGTCCACGGCAAACGTAACGAGCGGGGCTCGGCACGCTCGAGCCTGAACCGGGAGTACCCGGTGCCCGCGAGCCTGCGCGCCACCCTGCGCCCCTACCAGGTGGAGGGCTACCGCTGGCTCACCTTCCTCTACGAGCACCGCATGGGCGGCATCCTCGCCGACGACATGGGCCTGGGCAAAACCGTGCAGGCCCTCGCCCTGCTCGCCCACGCCATCGAGGAGCACAGCACCGCAGCTCCCGGCGAGCCGTTCGCGCCCTTCCTCGTGGTCGCGCCAACCTCCGTCATCTCGAACTGGGCGGCAGAGGCGGAACGCTTCCTGCCCGAGGCGAAGATCGTCACCATCACCGAAACCACCGCCGGTAAGACCCCGCTGGCCGAACGCGTGGCCGGGGCGCACCTGGTGCTGACCAGCTACACACTGCTGCGCATGGACGAGGACGCGTACATCTCCTACGCGGCCGGACTCGGCTCGGAGGAGGGTCCGGGCGGCGAAACCCCCGGCTGGGGTGCGCTCCTGCTTGATGAAGCGCAATTCGTCAAAAACACCGGCACCCGCGCCTGGTCCATCGCCCGCGCCATGCCCGCGCGCACCAAGATCGCCATGACCGGCACGCCCCTGGAGAACAACCTCATGGAGCTGTGGGCTCTGTTGGCCATCGTGGCGGACGGCCTGTTCCCCTCCGCCCGCGCGTTCCGTGACCTGTACGCTCGCCCGGCAGAATCCGGCGAGGATCCGGCGCACGCGGCCGCCACGACCGCCCGCCTGCGCCAGCGCATCCGCCCGCTCATGCTGCGCCGCACCAAGGAGCTGGTGGCGGCGGAGCTTCCGGCGAAGAACGATGTGCGCGTGAACCTGCCGCTCTCCCCCGGCCACCGCCGCATCTACGACACGCACCTGCAGCGCGAGCGTCAGAAGGTGCTGGGTCTGCTGGAGGACATGGACAAGAACCGCTTCACGATCTTCCAGTCGCTGACGCTGCTGCGTCGCCTGGCCCTGGATGTTGCACTTATCGCCCCGGACGCTTACGAGGGCGTCACCTCGGCGAAGCGCGAGTACCTGGTGGAGCGGCTACCCGAGCTGCTGGCCGGCGGGCACCGCGTGCTGGTGTTCAGCCAGTTCACCGGTTACCTGAAGAGCATCGCCCGAGCCCTGGGCGAGAAGGGTATCGACCACCTGTACCTGGACGGTTCGACCCGCAACCGCGCCGAGGTCATTGAGGCGTTCCGTTCCGGGGCCGCGCCGGTGTTCCTGATTTCGCTTAAGGCCGGCGGTTTCGGCCTGAACCTGACCGAGGCGGACCACGTGTTCATCATGGATCCGTGGTGGAACCCGGCCGCCGAGCAGCAGGCCGTGGACCGTATTCACCGCATCGGCCAGGAGCGGGAGGTGCACGTGTACCGGCTGGTCGCCGAGGGCACGATCGAAGAGAAGGTCATGCAGCTGAAGGCCTCGAAGGCCGCGCTCTTCGATGCGGTGGTCGGCGAGGGCGAGTTCGCCTCCGCGGCGGTCACGGCCGAGGATGTGCGCGCGCTCTTCGCGCTGCCGGAGGAGAAGGACGCGGGATAGCGGCGGCCCTGCGTGGGTTGCCGTCATGATTCTTCGCATCGTTAAGCTCGAGGCACAACCGGCTCGTCTTCGCCTCGGCCGCGGGCGTAGCATAGAGAACCAATGAACCCGCGGAGGCCCCGCCTCCCCGCAGAAATCAACGAGAAATCGAAGGAGCACCATGAGCTACAACGTACCGAACGTAACATTCAATGACGGTCGATCCATCCCGCAGCTGGGCTACGGTGTGTGGCAGGTTGAGGACGAGGTCGCCGAGAAGGTTGTGGGCACCGCCCTGCAGACCGGCTACCGCCACGTCGACACCGCCGCCATCTACGGCAACGAGGCGGGCGTGGGCCGCGCCATCGCCACCTCCGACGTGGCTCGTGAGGATATCTTCCTCACCACCAAGCTGTGGAACTCCGACCAGGGCTACGAGAACGCCTTCGAGGCGTTCGACGCTTCTCTGAAGAAGCTGGGCACCGACTACGTTGACCTGTACCTGATTCACTGGGCTAAGCCGCAGCAGGGCCTGTACCTAGATTCTTGGCGTGCGCTGATTGAGCTGCAGAAGCAGGGTAAGGTCCGCTCCATTGGTGTTTCGAACTTCCCCGAGGAGCAGCTGCGCGAGATCATCGAGGAGACCGGCGTGGTTCCGGCTATCCACCAGATTGAGTTGCACCCCTACTTCTCGCAGGAGGCGCTGCGCGCCGTGCACGCCGAGTATGGCATCGTGACCGAGGCGTGGAGCCCGCTGGGTAACGGCAGCGACCTGCTACAGAACCCCGTGCTGGCCGAGATTGCGAAGCGCCACGGCGCAACCCCCGCGCAGGTCGTGCTGGCGTGGCACCTGGCCAAGGGCACCGTGGCGATTCCGAAGTCCGTGACCCCCTCGCGCATTGAGGAGAACCTGGCCTCGGTGAACGTGACGCTGACCGCCGAGGACATTGCGGCTGTGGATGCTTTGTCCACCCCGGAGGGCCGTATTGGTCCTGACCCGGCGAATATTGACTTCTAAGGTGTAGCCCGGGCGTATAGCTCGAAACACACCTAAATAAAGCCCCGACAGGCACGGATGATGCTTGTCGGGGCTTTTGCGCGCCCTTACGGCGCGGCTTTTTGGGCTTTGGGAGACCGGCTTTAGCGAACGCTCATTCTCGGATTGGCTGGCCTTCCGGCGAGCGCTCGGCAACTAGCTTTCACCCGTCAGTTTTCGCCGGCTAGCTCTCGTCCTCCACCAGCAGGGAGAGGGAGATGCGGCGGCGCGCCGAGTCAACCTCCACCACGCGCACCTGCACGATGTCGCCACTGCGCACAATGTCATGCGGGTTTGCCACATAGCCGCGGCTCATCTGCGAGATGTGCACGAGGCCGTCCTGGTGCACGCCAATATCCACAAACGCGCCGAATGCAGCCACATTCGAGACGGTACCCTCGAGCACCATGCCGGGGCGCACGTCCTCAAAACGCGAGACGGATTCGGAGAAGCGGGCGGTGCGGAAGCTACCGCGCGGGTCCAGGCCGGGGCGGCGCAGCTCAGTGAAGATGTCCTCGACTGTGTACACGCCAGCAGTGCCTTCCTCCGTGCTCGCCTGAGTATCGCTATTCTGCACGTAGTCGGCGGGGTTTAACCCGGCCAGCGGGTCGCTACCGTCCGAGGTGCCCAGGGCGCCAGCTACCCAGTGGGCGCCGTTGCGGGCCTGCGCATCGGCAATAATGCGGCGCGCGAGCGGGTAGGCCTCCGGGTGCACCGCGGAGGCATCCAACGGCTCCTCGCCGCCGCGGATGCGAATGAACCCCGCCGCCTGGCGGAAGGTCTTCGCGCCCAGTCGCGGCACGTCCAGCAGCTGCTGACGGTTCGTGAAGGGGCCGTGCTCGGTGCGGTAGTCGACGATGCGTTCGGCGGTCGCGGTACCCACGCCCGCCACGTGCGCGAGCAGCGGCACGGAGGCGCTGTTGAGGTTCACGCCCACGGCGTTCACACAGTCTTCAACGGTGTCGTTGAGGGCGCGGCGCAGGGCGGCCGGCGGCACGTCGTGCTGGTACTGGCCCACGCCGATGGACTGCGGGTCAATCTTGACGAGCTCGGCGAGCGGGTCCTGCAGGCGGCGCGCGATGGAGACGGCGCCGCGCACGGTCACGTCGTAGTCGGGCAGCTCGGCGGCGGCCAGGGCCGAGGCGGAGTAAACGGATGCGCCTGCCTCCGAAACGGTCACCTTCTGAGGTGCTTCTACGCCTTCCTCGCGCAGGGCGCGAATCAGTTCGCTGGCGAGCTTGTCGGTTTCGCGGCTTGCGGTGCCGTTGCCGATGGCGATGAGCTCCACGCGCTCCTCGCGGCAGGCGGCGGCGAGTTCGCGCAGCGCCTCCGCCCACTGATTGCGCGGGGCGTGCGGGTAGACGGTGCCGGTGCGCAGGGGCTCACCCATTTCGTCGACGACGGCGTACTTCACGCCGTGGCGCAGGCCGGGGTCCAGGCCGAGGGTGCGGCGGTGCCCGGCGGGCGCGGCGAGCAGAATATCGCGCAGGTTGGAGGCGAACACCTCGGTGGCGTTCTGCGCGGCGGTATCGAGCAGGCGGTGGCGGATGCGCTCGGCCAGGCGTGGGCGCAGGTGGCTGCGCCAGGCGGTGCGCACGGTGGCGGCAAGCCAGCCAAGCACACGGTCTTCGTCGTCGACGGTGTTGAGCACCTGCACGGGGATGCGTAGTGCGGCGGCGACTTCACGCTCGTATGCAGAACGGACGTTCTCGTAGTTTTCGGCGGCGGCTTCTGCCTCGGCGCGAGCGGCACCGCGCAGACGGCTAAGCGCCACGGGGGCGGGTGCCACATCCACCTTCAGGCGCACCACGCCGGCATCCTTGGCGCGGTGCAGGGCCAGCACGCGGTGCGGCGGGATAGAGCGAATACGGTCCGAGAAGGCGAAATAGTCGGAGAACTTCGCACCGGGACTTTCCTGACCGGCAATCACGCGGGACTCGATCACACCGCCCTCACGCAGGCGGGTCAAGAGCTTCTCACCGAGCACCGGGTCGGTGAGGGCACGGTCGATCAGAATCGCGCGGGCGCCCTCGAGGGCCTCCTCGGCTGTGCGGATGGGTAGTGTCTCCTCTCCGTCCGCGCGGGCCTCGGCAATCTCCTCGTCGGTGGTGATGTAGGCGGCGGCGATGGCGTACGCATCGGCGAGGGGCACCTCCAGCAAATCCTCGACGAGGGAGTCGAGTCCAGCGGCGCGCGCCAGCTGCGCGCGGGTTACGCGCTCGCTGCGGTACGGGGCGTAGAGGGCGTTCACGTCTGCCACGGTGGCAGCGTTCATGAGCGAGGAACGCAGTTGCAGCAGGGTGAGCGGGTCGATGAGTCCTTCGTCGGCGCGCGCGGTGAGCGCCTCAAGCACGCGGGTACGGCGCTCCTCGAGGGCGCGTAGCTGGCTCAGGCGGGTCTGGATGGCGCGCAGCTGGGTGTCGGTGAGCGCGCCCGTCGCTTCTTTGCGGTAGCGGGCGATGAAGGGTACGGAGTTGTCGGCGTCGAGCAGTGCCACGGCGGCGCGGATGCGGTGCGGGGCGATGCCGAGCTCTGCGGCAAGTACCGCGACGAGGTGCGAGGAGGGGGCCCGCTCGGCCCGCCCGTCACGGTCCTGTCGGCTACGGTTCGGTTCGGGATGCGACTCGTTGGCGGATGCGCCGCGCGGCACGATACTGCTCGGGAGGGGGTGTTCGCTCATCCTTCCAGTTTCGCATATTTCGTCGACTCTCCGGGAGCCGAGTCTGCGGAGGTTGCTGCAGAGCCCCCTCACATGCAGAGATGGGGCTGTTCTGCATCTTTTGGGGGCATTGTGCCGCTGTCCGTGTCATCTTTTGGTTAGTTGAGTGATTATTGGCCCCACCGCTTGAACACTTACATACCGTTCACTTATTTTTGAAATAAAAGGATATATTTTTTAAAATTTTTCTCGCTTTTATGCAGATTGGGGGCGGTATCACCGCCCGCACGACCTATTCTGCCCGCAGAAATATAGGGTGCGACGGCACGGTACGACGATGCGCCGCCCGCCTGCAGAAGAAAGAGGGATTCATGCGCGAACATACCGCGCTAGCCAACGCCCCCGAAGGCTACTTAGATTTTCACAACGAGTACGCGGAGCTCATCGCCGAACTTGCCGCCCTGGGGCTAACCCCCACCCAGGTTTTCCGCCACCTCAGCTTTCTATACCCGCGCATCAACAAGACACACCTCGACTACGCTCTGAACTCCGGAATCTGGCAGTTCGGCCCGGTCACCGCCGCCGCCCCGAATTACATGGTGCTCGCGTGCGGCCTCTGGTATGCCTTCGCGGAGGCCTACGACCTGACTCCCGAGCCAGAGTACTCGGCCCTCTTTCTCGAATGTGACATAATCCATGACCTGCCCCCGGCGCTAGAGGCCCGCCGATTCACCGGCGAAGACATAGCTTTTATCCTGGCAAAAATTGGCGCGGCCCTGAAGTACCTCGCCGAACACCCCTATGCCCAGTTGGAAGAGGAAACCTACGCGCAGACCCTCGAAGAGTTGACGCAACGCGGCACCGAAGACAACAGGCTATACGCGTTACTGGCCACCAGCATGCAAGGCGACTCCGCCTGGCCTGCCCCCGCACAGACTCTAAGCGACCAGCTCGGTGACGGCGGCTGGTCCCTTGCCATGCTCCGCACCGGCATCTGCCCAACGGAAGCACTGGAACAGGGCTGGCATATTGATGCCACCGCTGTCCCTAAGGATTTTGCGGCCAAGGCCCTGAGCCTATTCCTCAGCTATTGCGCCCGATACGACCGCGAGCCGACGGTTCTGAGTTACGGTTACTGGTCGACCATCCCCACGCTCATGGGTGAGGTTCCGCTCCTGGGCTCGGTGCGCGCTAAGTACGGCTCCTGGCAGGTGGCCTTGCATCGCGGCCGCGCCCAGATTGCCCGCGAACTACTCCTGTGGACGAGGGAGGAGGCTAAAGCTGCCACGGCCGAGCTAGACACCACTAGGGACGTAGAATTTCTCGACGCTGAACTAGACGCCGCCGAAGAATCACCCAAAAACGCTGTGGAAAACCCCTCGGAGGACGCCCCCGCAGAGCCAACGCGACTCAGCGCCCGCGAACTCACCGAACACGGCATCGGCGTGGTACAGACCGCCCACACCGACCTGGCCGCATACCACCGCGCCCAATGGGAGCAGGCGGTAGAGGTCTTCGGCGAGCGCCTAGCGCAGCTACCCTGGAGCCGCCGCCTAGGCACCTACTACTTCTTCGACGGCCCAACCCTCGAAGAGGCCGACCCAACCCCCGTGGTTACGGTCTTCCGCTCCCCCACCGGCTTCCTCTGCGAACTCGAAACTACCACCGAGGCGCTCCCCGCCTTCAACCCCGAGTTTCTGCAACAGCACGGCTGGAGGCGACCGGTACCGGCGCATCCTCGCTGGAACCTGCACGTGCTCGACCCGCTGGAGGCCGCCTCCGCCGTCGTTGAGGCGATGCGCTGCGGCTGCGGCTGCGAACGCTGGGATTTCTACCGCACCGATGACACCGAGGAGCCGCTGACGGAAGAGGCGGAAGCCGCCTCCCTCTAAAAGGCCGCCCTCTCTGCGCCCCGAGGATTCCCTAAACCAGGGATTCTACAGATGACAAAAGCCCGCGTCCTCCACCCCCCAAGGAGTAGGAGACGCGGGCTTTATGCCTGCGCGGGTGGCCAGTAAGGCCTAGCGTGCCGAGAAGATTTCGGACGCCTCCACAATCGCAATCTGTGCGGTGCGGGTCGAAATCGCCTGTTCTCGGCGAGCATCAGCGCGGCGCTTGAAGAACCAGCCAATACCAAGAATCGCGAACCAGACCGGCATGGCGAGCAGACCCAGGAGGGTTTCTTCGTCCATGGTCAGAACACCAATGGTGAAGGCGAAGAATGCCAGCGTCAACCAGGCCGAGAACAGACCACCGGGGAGGCGGAAGTGCGACTTCTCGTGGCGTGCCGGGAACTTCTTGCGGTACATCAGGTAGCTGACCATAATCATGGTCCACGCAAAAATCACCAGAACCGCAGCCACGGTGGTGACCAGGTTGAAGGCGCGGGAGATGGAGTCACCGGCGTAGAGCAGCACGAGGGATGACAGCAGCATCACCGCGGAGAGGAACAGGGCGTTACGCGGCACACCAGCCTTGGAGACCTTGCCCAGGAACGCGGGGGCGCTACGTTCGCGGGCCAAACCAAAGGCCATGCGCGAGGTCGAGAAAATACCGGAGTTCGCCGAGGAGGTTGCGCTGGTAATCACCACGAAGTTGATGATGTGCGCGGCGATGCCCAGACCCGCCATCGTGAACATAGCGACGAAGGGGCTCTTCTCGGGGCTGACGAGGCGCCAGGGGGTGACCATTAGGATAGTGGCGAGCGCACCCACGTAGAAGATCATGATGCGCACCGGCACGGCGTTAATAGCCTTGGGCAGGGTCTTTTCGGGGTCCTGAGTTTCGGCGGCAGTAGTACCAACCAGCTCGGAGCCCATGAACGCGAAGACGGCAATCTGGAAGGCGCCCAGGAAGCCGATAAAGTGGTTCGGGAACAGGCCGCCGTCATTCCAGAGGTTTGCGACTGAGGCCTGCGCGCCCGAAGGCGAGGTAAAGCCCATCACGATCATGGCGCCGCCGACCACAATCAGGGCGGCGATGGCGACGATCTTAATCATGGAGAACCAGAACTCGATTTCACCGAAGTTCTTCACAGACACCAGATTCAGAGTCAGTAGCACACCAATGACGGCGAGGGCCGGTATCCAGGCTTGCAGGTCGGGCCACCACATGCGCAGGTAACCGACGATTGCGATGATGTCCGCGACGGCGGTGACCACCCACATAAACCAGTACGACCAGCCGAGGAAGAAACCGGCCATGGGGCCGCACAGGTCGGTGGTGAAGTCCGAGAAGGACTTGTAGTGCAGGTTCGACAGCAGGATTTCACCCATGGCACGCAGTACCAGGAAGATGACGGCGCCGATGAGCAGGTACACAAAAATGACGGAGGGACCAGCCACGGAGATGGCTCGGCCGGATCCCATGAAAAGGCCGGTGCCGATAGCACCGCCGATGGCGATGAGCTGAATATGTCGGTTGCTCAGACCGCGGTGCAGGCGCTCCGCCTGTTCGGGAACTTCGGGGGTGACGGCGGCTTGGTTGTGCTCGGTCACAACGTCCTCTTTTCTGCGGATAGGCCCCGTAGCGTACATGGTGCACGGCGAATGTGAAACTTTTGCGGTATCCGACAGGCTTCGCGTATAGATATGCAACCATTGTTCATGCGGGGTAGCCCCGGCTTTCGGGGCGAACGATGCGCTCAACCCTGGTTTGTGCCGCATTCGGGGTGAGTTCGAACATCACCCAATGCGACGACCTCTGGGAGCTTTCACATCTATTTGGATAGATATTCTACACGCTTTGAATGAAGAATGACATATTTTTCGCCTCTTGGTGTGTCGCAAATCTATCGCGCAAGTCACCATATCACCTTTGTTGGGGGCCAATAAACGCAGAAAAACCTTGCCCCCGCATCCAAAATGAATACGGGGGCAAGGCGTAAAGATAGCGATGAGATGCGGCGACGCAGACTACTTCTGAGCGGCTTCTTCAGACGCCTCGGCGCGAGCACGCTTCGCCGCATGATGGCGAGTCAGAATCTCATAGCCAATACCCAAAGCGATGAACCAGACGGGGCTCAGCGCCAGACCAATACCGGTATCCGGGTACAGACTCAAGGCGTACAGCATGACAGCAAAGAAGACCAGGCCAAACCAGCTCATACCGATACCCCAGGGCATCTTGTACTGGGATGCTGCGTGGCGCTCGGGGAACTTCTTGCGGTACACCAGGTACGAAATAAGAATCATGCTCCAGGTGAAGATACCCATAATCGAGGCCACAGAGGTCACCACGGTGAACGCCTCCATAATACCGTTGCCCGCATACAGCATGACCAGGCTGAACAGTAGCAGCACGGTGGTCAGGTACAGAGCGTTGGCAGGCACACCATTCTTGGTGAGCTTACCCAAAGCGGAGGGTGCCGCACCGTCATGCGCCAGACCGTACACCATGCGAGAGGTCGAAAAAATACCAGAGTTCGCCGAGGACGCCGCAGAGGTCAGCACCACGAAGTTCACCAGCGACGCAGCAATACCAATACCTGCCAGGGAGAACATGCCAACGAAGGGGCTCATCGACTTATCCAACTTATCCCAGGGGGTCACGGCCAGGATGGTCAGCAGCGGCACAGCATAGAAGAGCGCAATGCGGAAGGGCACAGCGTTAATAGCCTTGGGCAGGGTGCGCTCGGGGTGCTTGGTTTCAGCCACAGCCGTACCAACGAGCTCGGCGCCCACGAAGGCGAAGAGCGCAATCTGGAAGGAACCTAGGAAGCCGGTCACGCCCTGGGTAAAGATACCGCTACCGGAGGGGCCGGGGTGATCCCACAGGTGCCGCAGAGATGCGGTGGTGCCATCGGGGCTGGTGAAGCTGAAGGCCACCATGAGTGCACCAACAATAATGAGTGCGACAATGGCGACGATCTTAATGACGGCAAACCAGAATTCGATTTCGCCGAAGTTCTTCACCGAGGGCAGGTTTAGCAGTAGTAGTGCCGCGATGACTACGAGTGCCGGGATGAACTTGGGCAAGCCCGGTAGCCAGTATTGCACGTAGCCGGTAATCGCGATGACGTCAGCGATACCTGTAACCACCCAGAAGAACCAGTACGACCAGCCGACGAAGAATCCGGCACGCAGACCGAGAATATCGGTGATGAAGTCAGTGAAGGACTTGTACTTGGGGTTAGAGAGCAGAATCTCACCCATAGCGCGCAGAACAAAGTAGATAACGCTACCGATGATGGCGTAGACGAAGACGATGGAGGGGCCGGTGAGGGCAATGGTCTTTGCCGAGCCGAGGAAGAGGCCGGTACCGATAGCACCGCCGATGGCAATCAGCTGGATGTGTCGGTAGCTGAGCCCACGCTGGAGCTTGGAGTGTTCAGCTTCCGAATCTAGGCCGATGGCGGCGTTGTGCGGCGTTGGCTGTTGTGTCACGTATTCCTCTTTTCTGCATCGCTTGCCCTGTTGTATTCGGGGGCTTCGCCAGGTGGTTGGTATTCACGCATATTCCTTAGCGGTATACAGGGTGGCGGTTTTCCTGCTTCTGTGGCGTGCGCAGTATTTCGGGGCTTGCGGACTCCGAAGGCGCGGGTTCACCGGGGTTTGTATCACCAATGAGAAATATACAGAGAATGCATAATCTCAAATTTTACCCCCTCGTGCCCACACAAGCGCACGGAATCCAACAGGGGCGGGAATTTGAGACGGGGCAGATTTGCCGTACCTCATAGGGGTCGCCTGCATCATGCCCGCATCGATGCGCGAGGGCGCTTTACCCTCCTTCCCTTCAACCGTTTTTCAGGGTTTGTTCTCCGGCGCTTCTACCGAACCTCAAAAAATTAATAAACTTTATGAGTAAAACTTTACAAAGCAAGAAACAGAGTCTAGAGTAGTAACCATTCAAACGAAAACCTAACCGAACAACCACAGAACAGAAGGACAACATCATGGGCAAGTTCTCCAACGCAGCACTGCGACTCACCGCCGGCGCACTCATCCTCGACGCAGGCATCAAGAAGCTCACAGCAGACGAAGGCACCTACGCCTTCCTGCAGCAGATGGCCGCAACCGGTGTCCCCGCCGTCGCCAAGCTGGATGCAGCGACCTTCGGCAAGCTCATCTCCGGCGCAGAGACCGCCCTCGGCGCAACCCTGCTGGCGCCCTTCATCCCCTCCCGCCTGGCGGGCGCAGGCCTGACCGCATTCGCGGCAAACCTGATGACCATGTACTTCCGCAACCCCAACATGCACGACAAGTACTTCCGCCCCACCCAGGACGGCCAGCAGCTCGCAAACAACATCGTGATGCTCGGCGCAGGCCTGGCCCTGCTGGGTTCCAAGAAGTAAGGCCCTCCTCTTCACTCACTCCTCAAGCAACCTCTCTTTAGCGCGGTGGGAATCATCCGGTTCCCGCCGCACTTTTGCATGCGCGCCGGATTTCCACACGTCACAGACCGGCGCACACCCGACCGGCCTGGAACCGCACGGTGTAGCGGCCCTGCGCTATTCTTTTAGGTATGTCTACTGAGAACACGCAGCCTAGCCAGGCACCCGAATCCACCGAAGAGAAGGCCAAGAAGCCGGTTCCCGAGGAATTCTTCCGCCAGCCCTACTCCTTCGTCCGCCGCGGCGACCGCCTCACCGCGCGCCGCCAGAAGGCGTGGGATACCTACTCCCCCACCCACGTGCTGGACATTCCGCGCCTGCGCACCGACACCTCCGTCGCGCCCGAGGCGACCTTCGACCCGGTTAAGATTTACGGCCGTGAGGCGTACCAGGTCGTCGAGATTGGTTCCGGTCTGGGTGAGGCGATTGTGCACCGCGCAGCTGAGGTACCCGAGGCGAACTTCCTCGCCGTTGAGGTGTACACCCCCGGCATCGCGGACCTGCTGCTGAAGATGGGCAACGCCGGCGTGGAGAACGTGCGTGTGGCTCAGGCGAACGCGCCCGAACTGCTCGACAACATGCTTGAGGAGAACTCCGTGGACGAGCTGTGGGTGTTCTTCCCGGACCCCTGGCACAAGTCCCGCCACCACAAGCGCCGCCTTGTGTCCCCGGCGTTCGCTGATAAGGTTGCGCGCGTGCTCAAGCCCGGCGGTATTTGGCGTCTGGCGACTGACTGGGAGGAGTACGCCCTGGTCATGCGCGATGTTCTGGAGGCGCACCCCGACTTTGAGAACGTTTACCCCGGCGCCGGTGCGACCGAGGAGGATCCGCTGGGTGGTTGGGCTCCGCGCTGGGAGGGCCGTACCCTCACCAGCTTTGAGCGTAAGGCTCAGGAGGCGGGCCGCCGCGCGCACGATCTGACCTACCGCCGCAAGTAAGCACCGCCGCAAGTAAGCGAGACAGCGCCAGCGTTAGTTGGCGCGGGTTAGCGCGAATATACGTTAAGCAGGTGAGGCTCCCCGATCATTCGGGGAGCCTCACCTCCTTGTATGTGGGCCTGAGTGCACGCGGACGGGGGTCTACCCAGCTCCGAGCCGCATAACGCTAAGACGCACAAGCCTCTATGGGCGGCTGACCAGCTCAAATGAACTAGAAGCGAGCTAGTACAGCCGTGCCGTTTATCCAAGTGTAACCGGCTTAGCGCTGTTCCCGGTACAGCACCACAGCCGAGGAACGCTGACGCGCCACCGGGCGGGTACCGCGGGCAATATGCACCACGTCGCCACTGGTACCGGCGGCGAACACGCGCTCCGCCATGCCCAGCTTCACCTTCGCGTCCTCAACCTGACGCTGTAGCGCCGCAATCTGGCCCTTCTGTTCCTCCACAAGAGACTCCAGCTCAATAATGCGGCGAATACCCTCCAGAGAGACGCCCTCCTGCGAGAGCTGCTGAATCTGTTGCAGGCGGTTCACGTCACGCTGCGAGTAGCGGCGCGCCTTACCGGGCGCACGCGAGGGCTGAACCAGGCCGATGCGGTCGTACTGGCGCAGGGTCTGCGGGTGCATACCCGCCAGCTCAGCCGCCACCGAAATCACGAAGACCGGAAGGTCTACGCTGTGTAGCGGCTCGCTACGACGAGACTTCGATGATGATTCTCGAGCTGCCATGGTTTACTTCGCCTTCTTCAGCAGATCTTCGCGGGGGTTCTCCTGCGGGGCAAGCTTCACGAACTCTTCGAAGGCCTTCTGAGCCTCGTCGCTGAGCTTGGTGGGCAGTACAATCTCCGGGATGACCATCAGGTCACCGTCACCACCCTTAGCCTTGAAGCCGCGGCCCTTGGCGCGCAGTCGGCGGCCGATCTGGCCGGGTGCCAGGCGCAGCTTCACGGTGGATGCGTCAGGCAGGGGCACCTCGATAACGGCGCCGTCAACGGCCTCGGCGAGGGTGACGGGGGCGCGCATAATCAGGTTGTTTCCTTCGCGGGAGTACACGGAGTCGTCGGAGACGCGCACGGTGACCTTCAGGTCGGTGCCGTGTAGGCCCTTGCCGCGCAGACGCACCTTCTGGCCGTCCTTGATGCCGGCGGGGATGCGTGCCTCGGTGTGGGAGCCATCCGGTAGGAACACGGTTACGTTTGCGCCGGTGTAAGCCTGGGCCAGGGTGATGCGGGTGCTGGTGGTGCTTTCCTCGGGGGCCGCGTGCTGTGCGCCGCCGAAGCCGCCACCTCCCATGCCGCCAAAGTCGGCGCTGGTGAAGCCTGCGGAGCGACGACGACGGCTACCGCCGGTGCTTCCACCGAACAGGCCGCCGAGCAGGTCGTCAATGTTGATGTTGGCGCTGGTGCCGCTGCGGAATCCGCCGAAGGCGTCCGCGCCGGGGTATCCGCCGCTAAAGCCGCCTCCGCTGAAGCCGCCCGCACCCATACCCGATGCGCCGTAGCGGCGAATCTGGTCGTATTCTTCGCGCTGCTTCTTGTCGGAGAGTACGTCGTAGGCTTCGGAGATTTCCTTGAACTTCTTCTCTGCCTGCTTGTCGTCAGGGTTTAGGTCCGGGTGGTACTTGCGGGAGAGCTTGCGGTACGCCTTCTTGATGTCGCTTTCGCTTGCGTCTTCGCTGACACCCAGTGCCTTATAGAAGTCGTCGGTTAGCCAGTTTTCACTTGCCATGTTGTGTTTCTCCTTCTGCGGTGATGCGCCGCCCTCCTCGGTTACGGGACGGCTTGCAGGGGCACCGCGTGCTTGTCTTAATGCTCTATATAAAAGTTTAGTCTACTTGACTCAATTTTGAAAGGGCTGAGCCCAAAAAAATAGCACCCCTACAAGCCTTCTCGCCGCCACCACAGCTCGCCACAGTCCGGATAAATAACCCTGGCAAACAGTTCAGGCAAACAACAGGGCGGGCACTCCCCCGCTGGGAGAGCACCCGCCCGTCGTTAGTTATTCAGCCAATGCTGAGCCGACCACCTTACGGTGCGACAGCCACAGCCACCTGAGCGGTACGAACCACGCGGTCGTTCACGCGGTAGCCGTAACGCAGAACCATGGAGACATGATCCTCAGCCACCTCGTCGGTGGGCTGCTGCAGTACAGCTTCGTGGATGTTCGGGTCGAAGGCGTCGCCTACTTCACCGAAACGCTCCACGCCCTGCTTGCCGAGCAGCTCTTCGAGCTTGGTAGCGATGGAGGCGAAGGGGCCTTCCTGCAGGTCACCGTGCTTGCGTGCGGCGTCGATATCATCGAGCACCGGCAACAGCGCGGTCACCAGTTCACTGGTTACGAAGCCTCGCAACTGCTCCTTTTCGCGAGCGGTGCGGTTCTTGAAGTTAGTGAACTCTGCCTGCAGGCGAAGCAGGGAGTCCAGGCGCTCCGCGGCGAGTGCCGCATCCGCAGATTCTGCTTCTACGGCGTCCTGGAGCTCAGCCTCGACGGCTTCCGCTGCGTCGTCGGCGGTTTCTGCCGGTTCAGCTTCGGGGTGGCCTTCCGCTGCGGGGGCATTGAATGCCTCCTCCAGCGGGTCGGGGGTGACGTTTTCCTGCTCAGCCATGATTACTTCTTCTCGTCTTCGTCGATAACCTCGGCGTCGACAACGTCCTCATCAGCGGCGGGCTTGGACTCGGATGCCTCAGCCTGTGCTGCTGCGTAGAGTGCCTCGCCCAGCTTGGACTGGGAAGCCTGCAGCTTCTCGAGTGCGGACTTCACTGCTGCGTCGTCGTCGCCCTCGAGTGCCTTCTTCAGCTCGTCGACATCGCCCTGTACGGAGGTCTTGACGTCCTCGGGCAGCTTGTCGCCGTTCTCCTTCAGGAGCTTCTCGACGGAGTATGCGAGGGACTCAGCTGCGTTGCGGGTGTCAGCAGCCTCGCGGCGTGCCTTGTCCTGCTCTGCGTGTGCTTCTGCGTCCTTGACCATGCGGTCGATGTCGTCCTTGGAGAGGGAGGTACCGCCGGTGATGGTCATGGACTGCTCAGCGCCGGTGCCCTTGTCCTTTGCGGAGACGTGCACGATGCCGTTTGCGTCAATGTCGAAGGTGACCTCAATCTGGGGCACGCCACGGGGTGCGGGGGCGATGCCGGTCAGCTCGAAGGTACCCAGGTTCTTGTTGTCGCGAGTGAACTCACGCTCACCCTGGAAGACCTGAATGGTCACGGAGGGCTGGTTGTCCTCTGCGGTGGTGAAGGTCTCGGAACGCTTGGTCGGGATTGCGGTGTTGCGCTCGATCAGCTTGGTCATCACGCCGCCCTTGGTCTCGATACCGAGGGAGAGAGGGGTGACGTCAATCAGCAGAACGTCCTTACGGTCGCCCTTCAGAACGCCTGCCTGCAGTGCTGCACCCATTGCCACGACCTCGTCGGGGTTCACGCCCTTGTTGGGCTCGCGGCCGGTGAGCTCCTTGACGAGCTCAGCGACGGCGGGCATACGGGTGGAGCCACCGACCAGGATGACCTCAGAAATCTCGGAGATGGACACGCCAGCTTCCTTGATTACGTCGAGCACGGGCTTCTTGGTGCGCTCGAGCAGGTCGTGGGTCAGTTCCTCGAACTTTGCGCGGGTCAGCTTCTCGTCCAGGTGGATGGGGCCCTCGGGGGTCACGGACAGGTACTGCAGGGAGATGTTGGTGCTGGTTGCGCTGGACAGTTCCTTCTTAGCCTGCTCAGCTGCCTCCTGCAGACGCTGCAGAGCGATCTTGTCCTTGGACAGGTCTGCGCCGGTCTTTGCCTTCACCTGTGCGAGCAGCCACTCGACGATGCGCTGGTCCCAGTCGTCACCACCGAGGCGGTTGTCACCGCTGGTTGCGCGAACCTGAATGGTGGAGAAGCCGTCCTCGTCCTTGCCGACTTCCAGCAGGGAGACGTCGAAGGTACCGCCACCGAGGTCGAAGACCAGGATGAGCTCGTCTTCCTTACCCTTGTCCAGGCCGTATGCCAGTGCTGCGGCGGTGGGCTCGTTGACGATACGCAGGACGTTCAGGCCTGCGATCTCGCCGGCTTCCTTGGTTGCCTGACGCTCAGCGTCGTTGAAGTATGCCGGGACGGTGATGACAGCGTCGGTGACGGTGTCGTTCAGGAATGCCTCTGCGTCGCCCTTCAGCTTCATGAGGATACGAGCGGAGATTTCCTGCGGGGTGTACTTCTTGCCGTCAATCTCGGTGGTCCAGTCGGTGCCCATGTGGCGCTTGACGGAGGAGATGGTGCGGTCGACGTTGGTCACTGCCTGACGCTTTGCAACGCTACCGACCAGAACTTCGCCGTCCTTGGAGAATGCGACGACGGAGGGGGTGGTGCGGGTACCCTCCGCGTTAGCGATGACGACCGGGTCGCCACCTTCCAGTGCTGCTACGACCGAGTTGGTGGTACCGAGGTCAATACCTACTGCACGTGCCATATTTGATTCACTCCTTAGGTGTTAGTGCCCCGCTTCTTCTAATGCGAGGCGGGTTAGTTTGAAATTTTCGGAGGCGGTCGGCGCTGCGAGTGCCGCCCCGTGCGGGGTGGTCTGCGCGACTCCTTGAGCCTCATGTACTCAAGTATGCACTCCCCTGGCAGGGGTGTCAATAGAGTTGAGCGAACTTTACTCAACTTTTTTATGCGGAGTGGCGTGAGGGTTGGGTGTTTTAGGGTTCTGAAGCGGTGTTTTGCGGGTGATTTTGAGGAGGCAGTGAGGCGCGAATGGGTGGTTTTGCCGCGGAATTCCGGGGTTTTTGGGCTGGGCAAGAGTACGGCGCAGCGATTCAGCGCACGGCGGACAGTGGCGGGTAGCCGGGGTGAAAAAATTTTTAAAAAAGGAGTGAAAAACCTAAAAATTGGGGTGCGAGAGGTACTGAGAGGGCTAATCTGGGCACCTTATATAGGACTGGGAGTGTCCTCATTGACGGTAGGACATCACCCCATACGTCTTCTTTGACTTATCCCCTGCCGAGCACAACCCAGAGCAATCTTTCCGTTTGTGTTCACTCGCCCAGACCGAGCACTCTAACTCTTCGCTTGAGGATGAACCTCTGCCGTATCCTAGTGATGACCATTCCTATCAGAGTAGACAGGAGACCCCTGTGTCACAGAAAAATACACCAGCACCCAAAGGCTTCCCCGCTACCACAGCTCATCTCACCTCTGAGGACTCCAGCCCGCTTGCAAATTCATCACGTTTATCAATAGTGCTTTTTTACCTATGGCACTGGGGAAAAGTATGCATTCTTCCAATCCTATATTCAATCGCCATATGCATACTTACAGTATTTATATCTGACAATAATCTAGGATTCTTAAACAATCTAAATATCCCTGAATTTATTGTTTATATATTATTATTTTTAATGGTCAATTTATCTCCAGCAAAATCAATTGCAGATACATTGTATAAAATACGCAAGACAGCAATTAAGCCAAGAATTAAATACAAAGAAAATCAGAGCTCCAAAAATGGTATTCGAGATTTACTATCCCTCCAAGTAAAATACGCCCTGTCAACAATTCCACTTAGCGCATCCGTTATTTTTATAATTGTCCTCATTCACAACAAAGACCTGGCAAAGGGTGACCTTGGGACAGCCATTCAAATTACAGCGATTCAGTTTACCGACAATAAATACTCTTGGACAGCAATAGCAATTACTTTTATAGCTCTGGTCTACATTGCAATTATACCCACATTCCTCCTTCTGCCCATCAATAAAGCCATACTAAGTTCCTCAAGGCAAGCCCACTCAAAGGATAGCTATAAAAGATCGCTCAGCATACTCTTCAGGCTCAATTCAATAACTATAGGTCTCCTACTTCCCGTCTCCTACACTGAATATCAGATACTAAAAGTAGTGTCAGGCAGGGAAGAGTTTATAATCCTATTCTTATTGATTACAATGTCATATACAATATGCATTCATTCAATAAAAAACACATTTGTCGAATCATGCAATTTTAAGCGAAAACAAAACATTAGCTCAAATAAAGACACCCCTGCATGGCGAGAAAAAAAACAGGATTCTATCATCATTCTACTAATGTCCACGGTTGCTATTTTTTGCCTAAACAATTTCATGAATGGAATCATTAAAAACATAAGCGATATTGCGGCCAGCCCTGGAGAAACACTCAATTCCGCCAGGTTGGACTACTCTTGCATTTTCTCAAATGATAACAATTCTAAAACATCTATTGCATTTGGGGTAGTTGCCGCATCAAAGCCAGATTCAATTCACATCTTTACTCCAGAATACAATCATGGAAATATGACATACGGCAAGCAACACGATAGTGGACGGATTGAATTAAATCCGCTAGTAGAGACTCAAGTAAAAATCCCTGCTGGATACCACATTGAAAAATTTAACGGCATAAAACATCACTACAATATATCCACAGGAAAATGTGAATACACTAAAACCCGATATTCAATTATTATAAATAACCAGGAAAATCAGAATCGGCCTCCTCGTAAGTATTAAACGTTGGTTGCCAACCCCGTCTGCACCTCTCGTGCAGGCGGGGCATCTTCTTTGCCCAGCGTGAGCGCGCAATGGGTGGGGTCTCCCCTATGCTGGATATAAGCCAGCACCGGAGCAGGAAGGGCACACCGCCATGAACCTCAACAAACTCTTCACCGCGCTACGGCAACGCGTGAACTCTCCAGCGCGCATCCAGCGGGCTGAGCGGCGCAAACGCTACACGCACGCTCTCGAACAATTCCTCGACGGACACCAGCCCGCCGTACGCCTCGGCGGGGTGTACACGCTCGCGGACCTCGCAGACGAATGGCTCACCGACGCTTCCATCCCCGAGCAGGTGCGCCGAGAAGAAGCCCAGACCATTATCGACGCGCTGACCGGGTGCATCCGCACGCCCTACCCCCTCGCACAGAACCGGCAGATTCTCGAAGCAGACGAGGCCCCCGAAGGGTACGAAGGCGACTTTGCCCGCGATCAGGTGGCGCTACGCGAGGAGCAGTTGGTGCGCCGCACCGTCTTTATGGAACTCAGCCGCCGCCTCACCGCCGTCTCCGAAAGCAGCAAGGCAGGCCATAAGAAGAGCCAGCGCACGGTACCGCCAATATCGCCGATGTGGGCTGACCTGCGCTTCGACTTTGGCGGCGCACCTATCTTCTACCCGCTACAACAGTTGTACTTTCAGAACGCCGATTTCGCTTCCGCAACCTTCTACGGCCCGGCGGATTTCTTCGGCGCAACCTTCCACGGTGACACCAGCTTCTCCGCGGCGCAGTTCACGGCCGACGCATCCTTCCACGGCGCGACCTTCACCGGCGAGGCGGACTTCTCAGATGCAGTCTTTTCAGCTGCGGCCGACTTTGGGGTAGCTTCCTTCGAGGCCGACGCCAACTTTTCACACTTGAACACCGCGGGCATAGCCAGCTTCACGGCGATCACCTTCGGCGGAGAGGCAATATTCACCGCCTCCACGTTCCACGATGAAGCACACTTCGCCGCATCGGTCTTCAACCGCCCCGCGGTATTCTCCAAGTCGCTTTTCGGCGGGGCCGCGCGCTTTGCCGGTATAGCCACCAAGCAGACCGCAGTGTTCTGCAGCGTACGCTTTGCGGGCGCGGCGGACTTTAGCGGGGCGACCTTCACGCAGTACGCAGATTTTAGTGGGGCGCGGTTCGACGGCGACGCCATGTTCAGCCGGTCGAATTTTTTTGCGGTTATAAGGACGAGCTATGACATGGACTTCCCGCAGTACGCGAACTTCGCTAACGCGGCATTCGCGCAGGGCGCCGACTTTGGTCAGACAACGTTCACGGCGTTTGTCGGCTTCGGTAGGGTGACGTTCGCGGGGGCGGTGAGCTTTAACGGGGCGAACTTTGCGGGAGCCTACTTTGCGGATGCGAAGTTCAGTCAGAAGGCTGATTTTAGGCAGACTAGATTCTCGTACGCTGAGCCGTCTTTTTGGGACTCGGAGGGTCAACAGAAGAGTGCCCGGTTCTCGGCGCAAGCGGATCCGCAGGATTACTTGTTCGAGGTGCGCCCGGAGAGCCCGCACGGTTTCAGCTGCGGCGAGGCGCAGCTTCTTAATAGAACGTTCGTTCTCCCTGTCGGTGCTGTGCTGTATGACCCGGATTCCTGGGACGAAGAGAAGCAGGAGTACACCCGCATCAGTGAGCCCGCACAGTAAAACCTAGCTCTCCCCCGCCGTCGGGGAAGCTCCCACACACAGGCCCCGCCCGTGCATCCAGCGCTGGCGGGGTCTTCGCATTTGACCCACAACCGCCCAAGCCCAGCAGCTTTTACGTTACTCTATAGGATAGATATTCCATATCAAAGATGACAGGAGATTCCATTGACAGACAAAGATAACCAGGTTGAAGAACAGCCCTTCTACATCAAAAATTTCTTCCACTTACTCCTCTGGTCAGGACTGGTGGGAGGTATTCTTGCGCTCTCAGTTCCTCTATGGAGAGCCCCCTTTCTGGGTCTCTTAAATCTGCTTATCCCACCTAGTGAAAATGATAAGTACCCTGAAGGCAAAGCAATTGCGGATCTTCGTCTACACATTCTCTACATAACTGGCGGTATCATCGCGATGCTGACTCTTCTCCAGACCGATTGGAAGAACCGGATTGACCGGCACAAGGTCGAGGACGACATTAAGAAGAACAGCAATGACCATACACGACAGGTACACGCAGAGCGTCGAACTCGCTACGCAAAAGCTATTGAGCAACTAGCAGATGACAAAGCTGTTATCCGCCTAGGTGGTATTTACACTCTTGTAGGCTTAGTCGATGAGTGGATTGCTGATGATTCCAAAGAAAAAGATGGCGTTAATCCGCAGCATGAAGGACAAACGATCATCAATAATTTATGCGCCTACATACGTTCCCCATTTTCCCTCGCTGGGTGCATCGACCAGATTGAAGGAAAAACACAAAAAAATAATAATCCCAGAACATCATCCCCTATTCAGAAATATGCTCAAATTAATACCCTTCTGTCAAAATATTCCAACTATTCTTCTCTCAAATTCAAAAAAGAGCACAAAACCAGCGGAGATAATACACAAGAAAAAGCTACTACAGAAAATTGCAATGAAGATTACCTAGACAATATCTCGAAATATCAAGAAGAGCAAGATTTACGTCGGACCATTTTTATTGAAATAAGCAAACGCCTTGGCAGTATTGAAGAGCAGTCGGTATGCGACGTGTGGCCAAAGAAAAAACCTGGCCCTTGGAGCGAGTTTGAATTCAATTTTAAAAAGGCTCCTATTTTTTATCCATTAAATAATCTAATCTTTGAAAGATCAGATTTTTCGGACGCAAAGTTCTACGATGCTGCAGATTTTTCAAAAGCAAAATTTAAAGACACTGCAAAATTTAGTAGAGCGAATTTTAAGGGTGACGCAAAATTCTATAAAGTAACCTTTGCAGGCGATACAAAATTCGAAAAAGCTTTTTTTGAAGGAGAAGCAGATTTTCGGTTCTCAACCTTTAGACATACAGTTTTTGGGGAGGCAATCTTCAAAGGCCCTGCATATTTCAGCAGTCAGACAAGGGTTAATGATTACCTAGATTACGACTACAGCAAAACAATCTTTTGCGGATCAGTAAGTTTTTCTGGATGCACCTTTGAAAATATTGCAGATTTTAGTGAGACGCATTTCAGGGGAATATCCGATTTCTTAGGGTCTACATTTATGCATTCCGCAAAATTCGACGGCGCGTCTTTCCATGAAGAGTCACCTTCTTTTGTCAATAATGTAAAAACTTGCGAGGCTCTATTTTCATACACAGCCAAGGAAGGTAACTACAGTTTTGGTCATCTATCATCTGATAGTAAGTTTGAAATCGATATCAACTACATTACTTGGAGGGGTAAGACATTCGAATTACCTGTTCATACTAGGCTTTTCAATCCTGCAGTTTTTAATGAAGAAAGACATGAATACCCTGACCAGAGCAATCCCGTAAAACCGGCTAAACCTCATTGCCGTATAGCAGAAAAAATAATGAATATGCTTTTCCCATAAAATATAACTGCCCTTAGCATTTAGCCCCGCCGACCCCACCGTCGGCGGGGCCTTTTCGCGCCCGGGTCTGGTAGCGACAGCCCGGCGGCGGCAGCCCACCGGCGAGCACCTCCACCCGCCCCGAGCACCCGCCCGCAAAGCCTTCCCAATCACCCGCCGAGCCAAACCACCCGGCACCCCACCGATACACTAGAACCATGTACCGAATCATGACTGTCTGCACCGGCAACATCTGCCGCTCCCCCGTCGGCGAATACCTCATCCGCCAGCACGCCCAAGAAGCCGGCGTGCCCGTCACCGTCACCTCCAGCGGCATCAGCAACGAAGAAGAAGGCAACCGCATCGACCCGCGCGCCGCCGCGCAGCTCACCGCCCGCGGTATCGACCCGTCCGCGCACCGCGCCAGCGTCTTCACCGTCGAGGACTTCGACCGCAACGACCTCATCCTCGCCATGGACGCACCCCACTACCTGCGCCTCAAAACCCTCGCCCGCAACGAGGCCGACAAGGCCAAGATCCGCATGATGCGCAGCTTCGACCCGAAGGTCACCACCACCCACCTGGACCAGCTCGGCATCTACGACCCCTGGTACGGTAGCGAACGCGACTTCGTGTACACCACCGAACTCATTGACGCCGCCGCACGCGGCCTCATCAGCCACCTCAAGCAGGAAGGCGACGCGCAGTGAGTCAGCGTATTCCCCTGAACCAGAACCGCCGCGTCACCGGCACCACCGAAATCCTGGAACTCTGCAAAGACATGCTGCGCCTGGAGCACTGCATCGGCAACGACTTTGACATGGACACCGCCGAATTCACCGAATTCCGTGAGCAGTTCCTCGCGGACTTTGCGCAAATCCCGCTAATTATCGGCGTTGACGGCCGCAGCGGCACCGGCAAGACCAGCCTCGCCGCGCAGCTTGAGCAGGAGCTCACCGCCGCCGGGCACAGCGTGCACGTGCTGCACCTGGACGACTTCTACCCCGGCTGGGACGGCCTCTTCGACGGCGTGGAGGCGTGGGATGCGCTATCCGTGCAGCTGACCGAGGGTATTGCCGGGACCTACACCCCGTGGGATTGGGAGGCGGGCGCCCCCGGTGAGGTGCGCACCGTCGACCCGGCGGCTACGCAGGTCATCATCTGTGAGGGTGTCGGCGCGATTGCGGGCGCCTGCGAGGTGCGTATTCTCGCCACCGCCCCGGAGAAGGTGCGTTACGAACGCGCCATGGCTCGTGACGGTGACACGTTCCGCCCGCACTGGAAACGCTGGGCGGCGCAGGAGGAGGCGCTGCTTGCCGAAATCCCGGAGGACTACGCGACCGTGGACTTCATCTACGACAGCGCGGCGCAGTAACAGCCGCCTACAAGACAGTAGGGCCCAAAGCTTCGTGTATCTGGAAGCATTGGGCCCTACGGCCATTTAGAGGCAGTTTTATTCAGGCCCTGTTTTATTTAGGCATGGGAGCCGGGCTAGCGGATTCCATGCGGTCCTTATCCCAGTAGGTTGAGGTATTGCTCGGCGCGTGAGTGGAGGCTGTGCCGTCTTTGCCATGACCCGGGTTGTTGTTAGAAAGCACAGCAAGGATTACGAGCAAGACGCAAGCTATGAGCAGCAGGATGCATAGCAAATATTTGTAATAGTGGTTGCGCATCTGAGGTTGTCCCCCCCCCCGGTCGTACCGCGTGGTATGACCAGCGTAAGTTATGCGGTCGCCCCGAGCAATGCTTCTCAAGAATATTTCTCAAATATCTCGTTCAGCGCTGGGTGGCTGAGCGGCAGACTAAAACCGCTCAAGAGGCGGTGTTATCCGTAAGCGACATCAGGGTGTCCGAAGCGAAGCGAGGACGGGTGCCCCTGTAGGAGCGTGGATAACACCGCCCCTTCTGCATGTCTCGTCCATCTGCCCCTGTAGGAATGAGGGCGAGTACCGTCATCCCGCGCTGGTTCTGGATGCGAACGTACAATAAAACTATGTCTAGTACCGTAATTCTTCTGAACGAGCAGAACCCGCAGGGCGTCTTCGTTGACCCGTCCGTGCCGCTCATCAGCGTTGATGATCAGGGTTTCACCCGCGGCGACGGAGTCTTCGAGACCATGCTCTCGGTCAACCGCCGCGTGCGTAAGCTCGGCATGCACCTGTCCCGCCTCGAGTCGTCGGCGCGCATGCTGGATCTGCCCGACCCGGAACCCGAGATTCTGCGTTCAGCGGTGGAACGCCTCATGCGTGAGGCGGCCCCCGGCGCCGAGACGGCGCTGGGCGAAGAGCACATCGTGAAGATCATTATTTCGCGCGGCCCCACCCAGGCGGTGACTTCCATGCAGCCGGGCCCGTACACGCTGATTATGGCGTCGCCGGTGCCTGCCTCCATCGTGAAGCGCCGCACCGAGGGTGTGAAGGCGATGCTGCTACCGCGCGGCCACGAGCCGATGGACAACAGCGCCTACCCGTGGCTTCTAGCGGGTGCGAAGACCCTCTCCTACGCGGTGAACATGGCGGTCCTGCGATACGTGCAGGAGCGCGGCGCGGACGACGCTATCTTCATCACTGATGAACGTCGCGTGCTGGAGGGCGCGACCTCCTCGGTGCTGGTCGCCAAGATTGAGGACGGCAAGAAGGTGCTGTACACGCCTGAGCCGAGCCACGGCATTCTGCCCGGCACCACGCAGGGCGCGGTGTTCGAGGCGGCACGCCAGGCCGGTTGGGAGCTGGGCTTCGGCCCGCTCTACCCGCAGGATTTGTTTGAGTCGGACGGTGTGTGGTTGGCGTCGTCGGTGCGTCTGATTGCGCCGGTGACCCACCTGAACGGCACGGCGCTGGCGCATGACCCGGAGCTGACCGCCACGCTGCTGAACTACCTGGCGCAACAGAGCTAAACGCATACAAAAAGGGGACGGTGTTATCCGAGCGAGGATAATACCGTCCCTTTGTGCTGTCTATGGTCAAAGATAAGAGGTGCCTGTACCTTCCTGCTCGGTAGTAGCGGGTGTAGCCGCATTTTCCGCCAAGCGCCCTCAGGGTGTCAGCCCGGACGCTCTCCGCAGCGAAGCAAGGAGGAAGCGGAGCGTCCGGGTGACGGGTGCCCCTGCGTAGGCGCGGAGGAAATATGCGGCACCCGCGACGTATCCAAGCGCGGGAAGACGGTATCGCCCGTAGCGACATCAGGGTGCCCGAAGCGAAGCGAGGGCGGGTGCCCCTGTAGGAGCGAAGGAAGGGTGCGGGCGCCTCCCCATCCGTATCCCAGCGCGGGAGGACGGTATCGCCCGTAGTGACATCAGGGTGTCCGAAGCGAAGCGAGGACGGGTCCCCTGTAGGAACGAGGGCGAATACCGCCTCCCAAGCGGAGCTACGAAAGCGGAACCGCAAGCTACTGCCGGAAAGAACTAGCCCCAGAGGAACTGGATCGTGCCCGCCGCAATAGATGCACCGTACGCAACAGCGATAATGACGGCGGCAGCAATACACACGTGCACGTCACGCGGCGAATAGCTAGGCACACGAGCCCATGTACGGTCGCCCGCGCCGAAGCCGCGTGCCTCCATGGTGATGGCGAGGCGGGAGCCGCGGCGGATAGCCTGCACGAGCAGGGCGAAGCTCTGCCCACCGAAGGTTTGCGCGCGTCCGAGAAGGGATTGGCCCGCGCCGAGTCCGCGGGCGCGTCGTGCTTGGCCGAGGGCGTTCCATTCGGCGAAGAGGATTCCGACGAGGCGTAGCGCGGCGATGGTGGCGAGCACGAATCGTGCCGGTAGTTTAAAGGTTTGTGCGAGGGAGTCGCCGAGGTCGGTTGGGTCGGTGGTGAGAACGAACGCGAGGGTGGGTAGGACCATGGCGAGGGAACGGATCATCATGGCTGCGCCGACGGCGGCGGAGTCGGTGGTGATGGTGTTGAAGCCGAGGTCGAGGATGGTGGTTCCGCTTTTGGCGCTGAGCATGGCGACGGACCAGCCGGTGGTGATGACGGCGATGAGGATGGGCCAGAAGCGGGCGAGGATGTTAACGGGCCGGAATCCGACGAGGATGAATCCGAGCAGTTCGAGGGCGAAGAGGATTCCGGAGGTGAGGGGGTCGCGCACGATGAGTGCGGCGATGATGAGGGTGAAGGAGACGATGAGTTTTATGCCGGCGTTGAGGTTGCTGAAGTAGCTGGTTCGGTCGATGGTGCCGAAGAAGTCGGTGTTCATGCGTTCTCCTTTCCGGGGGTGGTGAGGGCGGGTAGGGTGATGGATTTGCCGCCGAGTGCGGCGGTGTAGTCTTCGTCGTGGGTGATGGAGATGACGGCGGTGCCGCCTGCGAGTAGTTCGCGGATGAGGTCGACGAGTTCCGCCCAGGTTCGTGCGTCTTGGCCGAAGGTGGGTTCGTCGAGGATGAGGATTCGTGGTGCGGTGGCGAGTGCGGAGGCGACGGAGAGCCTGCGTTTTTCGCCGCCGGAGAGGGTGAAGGGGTTGGCGTCGAGTAGGTGGTTGAGGCGCAGGCGGGCAGCTAGGTCATCGGTGCGGGCGGCGAGCTCGTCTTCGTCGAGGGGAACGCGGTTAAGTGCGGCGAGTCGGCGGGGGCCGAGTTCAAGTTCTTCTCGTACGGTGCCGCGGATGAATTGGTATTCGGGTTCTTGGAAGACGTAGCCGATGCGGCTGAGCATTTGGGCGGGGGTCCAGGTGGGTACGTCCCAGTGGGCGCGCGGGCTGTTTTGGTCGTCGTTGTTCTGGCCGGTGCCGTGGTCGCGGAGCGTGTCGGTGGCGGTGAGGGTGCCGTCGGGTGCGGTGAGGAGCCCTGCGAGGGTGAGCGCGAGGGTTGATTTGCCGGCGCCGTTGGGGCCGAGCACGCTGAGGTGTTCGCCGGCGCGCAGGGTGAGATTGATGCCGCCGCGTAGTACGGGCAGGTCGACCGGTACGGGTGCGGGGGTATCGCCGAGGCGTTTGATGGTGCGGCGGCGTGCGCGTCGTTGTTTGGGGGTGGGTTGTGCGCGGGTGATGCTGAGGTTTTCGGCGCGGAGGAGCGCCTCGCCGCCCGCCACCTCACCGGTAGCGTTCTGCGGCGCGCGCGGTACGTAGTTGGGTACCCACACGCCTGCGTCGATGAGGTCTTGGCGGGCTTCGGCGAGCACGGTGTCGGGTGCGCCGTCGTGGGTGATGGTGCCGCCTTCGCCGAGCACGATAATGCGGTCCATGTGCGGCGCCCAGATGCTCACGCGGTGTTCTACGACGAGCAGGGTCGCACCGGTCGCCTGCGCGGCGGTAAGAATACTGTCGCGCACTTCCTGCACGCCGGCGGGGTCGAGGTTAGCGGTGGGTTCGTCGAGGATCATGGCGCCGGGGTGCATGGCGAGGATGCCCGCCAGGCCGAGGCGCTGCTTCTGTCCGCCGGATAGGGCACTGCTGGGGTGGTCGAGGGGTAGGTGGTTGAGGCCAACCGCGGTGAGCGCTTCGGTGACGCGGCCCCAGATCTCTTCGCGGGGTACACGCAGGTTTTCGGGGCCGAAGGCGGTGTCATTGCCGACGGTTGCCATGACGATGGAGGATTCGGGGTCCTGCTGCATCATGCCGGCGGTGCCGCGTGCTTCGGCGGGGTCTTGGCCGTTGAGGGTGATGGTGCCGTCTGCGGATTGGCCGTCGTCGTCGTGGAGCACACCGGCGATGGCGTGCAGGAGCGTTGATTTGCCGGCGCCGGAGGTTCCCAGTAGCAGTACTTTTTCACCGGGGTTGATGGTGAGGTTGAGTCCGCTGATGACGGGTTCTGGGCGGCCGGGGTGGTGCCAGCTGAAGTTGTTGAGCTCGATGCGCGCCCCGCGCGGTGTTGCTTCCATGGTGTGTCCTTAGCCTGTTTGTATGGCTGCTGTAGTGTGCCGAATAGTGGCTAGTGTGTGACTAGTAGCGGGCGGCTAGCGGCGGGTGTTGCCGGATGCCAGCGAGGAGAGCACGCCGGTCTTAGCGAGGTTCTTCACAAGAATCCAGGCTAGGAAACCTGCGATGACTGCACCGGAGATGACGGAGCTTGCCACGTAGATGATGGCCTTAACCGGTTCCATGTCGGGGTAGTAGATGAAGATTTCGTTACCGCCCATGAACAGGCCGCAGAGCGCGCCGGCGAAGATGGCGATGGTTGCGTTCCAGCGACGGTAGCCGAAGATTGCGAAGGCGACTTCAGCGCCGATGCCCTGGATGAGGCCTGCGAGCAGGATTTCGCCGCTCCATGCGCCACCGTCGAAGAGTACGGAGATGAAGGCTGCGACGATTTCGCAGAAGAGTGCAGCACCGGGCTTGCGGATGAGCAGGCCGCCGAGGGTACCGCCAAGTAGCCATGCGCCGCCGATGAGGGGGCGCAGTTCGGGCGCTGCAACGAGGGCGGTTTTGGTGGCGGGGCTGACTGCGATGTCCCAGATCCAGAAGATGACGGCGCAGGCGACGGAAATGACTGCGGCAATAACGATTTCGCTAACTCGCCAGCGTAGGTTCGGCTTCTTCGGTGCGTCCTGCGTGGTGGAGGTGAGGTTCTGTGACATTGGTGGTCCTTCCTTCGTTGGAAGGGGAATGCCCTTGCCCTCCGTATGGGCGAGGGCACCGAGAAGATCCGACTCCCTACACCGGTACTAACCGGATCAGGTTCGAGGGTCTGCATAGCACTCTCAGCGCCGCGGTGGCGCTCCCCTGTCGTTGGGGGTCGCTCACCTTGGTTTGAGTGTGGTGGGAACCCCTCATACTGATTTTAGACATGTATCACCTTTTTGTTCTACTTTATGTTTTTTATGTCGTATCCTGACGTCATCTTTTTTGATATGACATTTTTTATAGTGCAGCAAGGATGCTGAGGCGGCATGAACGGCTTAAACCCTATACGCTAGGAGGTGGCTCTATTTTTGTGCTTAAACCTGCGCGGTTTTAGAGCCGAGATGCCGCATCGTATACAGCTAAGGAGATACACATGAATCCCGTCGCAAAGCTTGCTATTGCGGGCCTAAACATGGGTGCTAGTGCCCTTGTCGGCAAGGGCCTGGGTGCCGCTTGGACGAAGGCAACCGGCAACCAGCCTCCCGCCATTTCTGCAGATTCTGAAGACAGCCTGCGCCAGGTCATCCTCTGGACCGTCCTCACTTCCGTTGTTGGCGCCGTCGTCAGCTTCGGTATCGCCCGCGCGCAGCGTCGTTTCTTCAAGTAAACTTCAGGTATGGGCGGGCGTCCCTGAGCATTTCGTTCAGTGATGTGGGGCGGTGCGCACCCTCGCTGGTGCGTGCCGCCCGCGCATTTCCCAAGCGTTTAGCCCTTCCGTAGCCTCGGCCGATGCGACGCCGCTCAGCCATCCGAAAGCCTCTTCATGATGATTCCTTCTTCCCGCCAGCAGAAGCCTGTCCGTCCTGCCGTGGACCACGCCACGAGTCGCCGTTCGGTGACCGCATGGGTCCTGTGGGATGTTGGTTCGTCGAGTTTCGACTCGATTATGATGACCTTCATCTTCACGGTCTACCTCACCAGCGGCTACTTTGGTACGCCCGAGCATACCTCTTCGGTGTTGTCGCTGGGTTTGACGGTTGCAGGTTTCCTCATTGCATTTCTTGCGCCGGTCACGGGTCAGCGTAATGACAGGTCGGGCCGCGGTATCTTCTGGCTGGGAGTGAATACGGTCCTGCTCGTGGCGCTTATGGCGGCTTGTTTCTTTATTGCTCCTGACCCGGGTTATCTGTGGCTGGGTGTTTTGCTGGTGTCTGCCGCGAGTGTGTTCAGCGAGTTCGCGTACGTGAACTATAACGCGGTGTTGCCGCGTATTTCGCATCCGGAAAATATTGGCAAAATTTCGGGTGCCGGTTGGGCGGCCGGTTATATTGGCGGCATTATTGCCTTGGGCGTGGTGTTGTGGGGTTTTGTGCTGACCCCTCAGGTGCTTGGTTTAACCACTGATGACGCTTTGAATATCCGTGCGGTGACCCTGTTCGCTGCGGCTTGGTGCCTTGCCTTTTGTGTGCCTCTGCTGGTTCGGATGCGCACCCGTGAACGTCTCCTGCCGGAGGTGCTACCCACCCGCGAGTTGCGTTTCCTGGAGTTGGGGTTGGGGCGTCTCTCCCCCGCCCGTCAGGGTAGCCTACTCGCCTCGTACAGGGCCCTGTGGCGTACGATTGTGCGTCTGAAGGTGACCTCCCCGCAGACCTTGTGGTTCCTGATTGCTTCGGCGGTGTTCCGCGACGGCCTTTCGGGTATTTTTACGTTTGGCGGTATTCTGGCGGCCGGTACTTTCGGTTTCGGCACCTCCGATGTGATTCTGTTCGGCATTGCGGGCAGCGCGATTGCCGCGGTTGGCGCTATTCTGGGCGGTTACATGGATGACCACCTCGGCCCCAAGAGCATCATTGTGATTTCGCTGGTGGGCATCACGGTGGTAGCGCTTCCTCTGCTCTTCTTCCCCGAGCCGCCCGTGTTCTGGGTATGCGGCCTGCTGCTCTGCCTGTTTGTGGGCCCGGCGCAGTCGGCCTCCCGCACGTTCTTGGCTCGTCTGGCTGAGCCCGGCACCGAAGGCGAGCTGTTTGGCCTGTACTCGACGACCGGTCGTGCCACGAGCTTCCTGGCACCGATGCTTTTCGGCCTGTTTGTGAGCATTCTGGGCGCCCAGATTTGGGGTGTTGTCGGTATCCTCGTGGTGGTGGTTGCGGGCCTGTTGATGGTTCTTCCGTTGAAGGCACCTGGTCCCCTGCAGTTGCGGGGTGGCCGCCGCAAGAAGATGAATTCTTAGCCGCGGGCGGGACCAGCCGCGGGTTGCTCCTGGGTCCTCTCACCGCGCATAGTGAAGGGGGCGGGCATATTGCCCGCCCCCTTCACTATGCGCAACCGGCGCTAAGGTACGCTCATCGATCTACTCGGTGACCACGTCATCATCTGTTGCAGCGGCCGTTTCAGCGGCTTCTTCTGAGGTCGCCTCGCGACGCTCCTCGGCTTCGTCCAGGACCTCTTCGCTACCGGTCATCTGGGCCCAGGTTACGTCGTCAATCAGCGGATCATCAATCACGCGGACCCACAGCATCGAGCCTTGCGCCAGAGCGCTGATGTTCTCGTCATACGCTTCAACCGGCAGGCCCTCAAACAGCTCAGCCATGCGTTCGTAGTGGTCATCGTACGAGATGCCGCCTTCCGCCTGCAGCCAGCACTCCGCCGCGAACTCTGATAGCTCGTTCAGCTCGGTGTCCTTCAGCAACAGGAACGGGCCGTCTTCGCCCACGCGCACTGCGGAGGTTCCCGGCGCACGGTCAATCACGATTGTGCCGTTCAGGTACACGTCCGGCAGACGCTCCGGGTTCGTGTAGGTCAGCAGCGGCTCCACCTCTGACGCATCCGGCAGTTCGCCGCCGGCCAGCAGCTCACGTACCAGCGGCAGGGTGTCTTTAACCTCGGAGTACACCAGGCGCCACACGCCACCGCAACGCTCCACCAGCTTCGCCAGCGATACGACGCCCTCGGGGTGCTTCGCCAGGCCGGAGCTCTGCTCGCTCAGGAACACCAGCGCCTCATGCAGCGGTACACGTTCCAGGCGCGGCTCAGCCGCAGATTCATCACGAGAGATGAAGACAATACGGGAGAGCTCGTAGCTACGGTCGTCACGATCAACAACGTTCAGGCCCTGCTCCACCGGGTTCTGCTGTTCCTTCGGAGCATCCGGGTCAACAATCACCGACAGCGGCTTCGGGTAGGGGGTCACGAACCCCTCATCCGTGATGATGGCGGTCTCGTCCGTCAGATACGCCAGCTTCGAACCCAAGAAACGCGAGGCCGTGGTCTTGCCGCTACCCGACACACCCACCAGGGCCAGAGCACGCTTCGACTGCGGGTCACCGATAACCGCCGAGTGAAGCATCACGCCGCTACCCACCAGCTGCTCAATCATTGCGAGCGTGATGCGGCTCGTCAGGTCCTGCAGGCCCTGCTCCACGCTATCCACGCGTAGCGTACCGACCTTCGTGTACGGGCCCATCAGAGGCTGAGCCAAATCCAGGATCGGGGTGTCAGACACAGGATGCACCAGCAGCACCTGGTCGTGGTTCGACACCGCCTCATACGCTTCGTCCGGAGTCTCAAAAAACTCGGGGTTCAGCGGCTCCCATGCACGCTTAAAACCCTCAACAAAAGCCTCAGACTGGTCAATCAGGTAGACGGAAACCTCCGCGCCCGCAAGGCGCAGAACAACAGGAAGCAGATTCATAACAATCCTTCAAATGAGTGAGAGAATAGCCCCGCACGCGAGTGAACGCACGAGACGCCGGGCATACGCCCATACGAGGAGGTGCGGGCGGCCCAGCCAAGCAGGCCACCCGCACCCCAACCCCAAATGGGAATAGACTACGATTCCGTTGGAATCATCGTCTGGTGAAAGTTCAAATAACTACGCGATGCCGTCGGGCCGCGCTGGCCCTGGTAACGGCTACCGTACGCGCCCGAACCATACGGGTGCTCGGTCGGGCTGCTCAGACGGAAGAAGCACAGCTGCCCCACCTTCGAACCCGGCCACAGCATAATCGGCAAAGTCGCCATATTCGACAGCTCCAGCGTCACGTGGCCCGAAAAACCGGGATCGATAAAACCGGCCGTCGAGTGGGTCAGCAGACCCAGACGACCCAGCGAGGATTTGCCCTCCAGGCGGGCGGCCACGTCGTCAGGCAGGGTCACCTTCTCATACGTCGAACCCAGCACGAACTCACCCGGGTGCAGGATGAACGGCTCGTTAGGAGCCACCTCCACCAGGCGCGTCAGGTCTTCCTGCGGCTGCGCGGGATCGATATGCGGGTACTTGTGGTTATCGAACAGACGGAAGAAACGATCAATCCTCACGTCCACACTGGCAGGCTGAATCATCGACTCATCGTACGGTTCAAGAACGATGCGCCCATCAGCAATCTCTTGACGAATATCGCGATCTGAAATAAGCACGTTTAAAGGATACCTGGCAGAGCCGACCAACCGCAGGCTCAGCCCCGGTACGGGCAGGGTAGTGCGTCACATCGGGGGGGGTGAAAATCGGGCGGGGTGAAACATTTCACGAACTGGCACGGCACACGTTAGACTGGAGGGGATGCGGCTGTAGCTCAATGGTAGAGCGCACGCTTCCCAAGCCTGATACGCGGGTTCGATTCCCGTCAGCCGCTCCACAAGCCTTCTACCCTACGGTAGGAGGCTTTTTATTTTGAGTTAGGTTAAGCGGGTCGAGGCGGTATGTTCCTAGCTCCTACAGGGAACCCGTCCTCGCTCCGCGTCGGACACCCTGATGTCGCGACGGAACATACCAGCCTCTCCCCTACTAACTCTCTCCCCTTCCCTGTGGTGCGAGGTAGGGTGCGGATTGTGCGGCCGGGAATGAACCGCGGGCTGCTCGGCTTGGGAAGAGTGTACGTGGAAGCGGGGGGGGGGGAATACTGGAGTGAGGTACCGCAGACAGCTCGCCGGAATATGCGGGTTAATAGCCGGGTGCGGTGGAGGTTCCGTAGGGGCGTCTGGGTGCCTACCCGTTGGCTTGCAATGAAAGGATTCTTTGTAGCGCATGCGAGCGCGGTGCCGCTATACCTTCCTGAAGCGACATCAGGGTGCCCGAGCCCTGCGAGGGCGGGTCCCCTGCAGGAGCGAAGGAAGCGTATAGCGAGCCAGCCGCACACACATCAAAAGCTTAAAAATCATTCAAATCATCACGTAGCTGTGCTACTCTGGCCACAGAAATTGATGAGCGGTCAGCTCACACAGTTTTCAAGAATGAATCGTAGGTTTCGCATGAACAGCAACACCATGCACCCGTACACCACCCCCTCAGGCCCCCTCGACTTGAGCCTTTACCTTGTCACCGGAGACAACCCCCTCGAAACCGTCAGGCAGGCCCGACATGCCACCTGCATTCAAGTTCGTTCCAAGCCCATCAGCACCCGCGACCTTTACCAGCTCACCGAAGCCATCGCTGGCGTCATCCAACCTCACCAGCACCTGCTCATCGACGACCGTGTAGACGTCGCCCTCGCCCTGCGTGCCCGCGGCGTACGCGTCGACGGGGTACACATCGGTCAGGACGACCTGCCCGTAGCAGACGCCCGCGCGCTCCTCGGCCCCGATGCCATTATTGGGCTCACCACCGGCACCCGGCAGCTCGTCGAAGAATCCAATAAGATTGCGCACCTGATCGACTACATCGGCACCGGACCGTTCCGGCCCAGCCCCACCAAGCAGTCCAACCGCCCGCCTCTCGGCCTCGACGGGCTCCGCGAACTCGCTGAGCTTTCCACCGTACCCACCGTAGCCATCGGCGATATCACCCCCGAAGACTGCCCCGCTATCCGCACCACCGGAGTCGCCGGCATCGCTATGGTTCGTGCTTTCGTCACCAACCCCTCACTTAAGGCATAACAATGAGCCAAGAAATCACCATTATCGGTGCAGGAATCATAGGACTCGTCACCGCATTCGAACTCACCGAACGCGGCAAAACCGTGCGCCTCATCGACGCAGGCACCAGCGACTACAGCACCGCCCCCGACGGCACCCCCCTCTACCCCGCCGCCAGCCACTACGCCGGCGGAATGCTAGCGCCCATCGCAGAAGTGCAATTCCAACAGGATGCGCTCTTCCCCCTGATGACCGCCAGCGCCGATGCATACCCCTCCCTCATGGAGCGACTTAGCCGAGCAACCGACCTACCCACCGGGTACGATACAACCGGCACACTTATCGTTGCTGCTGACCGGGCCGACGCTGAACATCTAGAACGTACCCGCACCTACTACCAGGATTTGAACCGCCCGACCAGCCCCATTACCCCCAGCCAGGCGCGTGCCCTTGAACCGCTCCTCGCGCCGCGTATTGCGGGAGCTGTTAGCATCCCCAGCGACCATCAGCTATACCCACGGCTCATGGTTCGTGCTCTTAAAGATGCTCTGGTGCGTCGCGGTGTCACGTTCAGCACCGAACGCGTGGCCGACCCGGACGCAGGAGACATTATCTGCACTGGACTAGGCGCAACGCTACTTGGAGAGTATCCGCTACGCCCCGTCTACGGCGATATTCTGCGCCTGCGCACCCCACGTCCGTTACTGAAGCACGTGGTCCGCGGGTACGTGAACTCCCGCCCCGTGTACCTCATCCCCCGCCCCGATGGGGAGCTGTGCATCGGCGCGACCAGCCGTGAAGACCACCGCACACTACCCGCCATTGACGGCGTGCACCAGCTATTGCGTGACGCAATCCGCCTCGTTCCCGCTATTGAAGAATGCGAGCTGCTGGAGGCGAACGTCGGCGCTCGCCCCGGCACCCCGGATGACCTACCCATCTTCGGGCACCGCACACGCGCTGATGGCACCCGCCAGCTCGTGTCTACCGGTTATTTCCGCCACGGTATTCTGCTGGCCGCGCTCGCCGGCAAGATCGGCGCGGAGGTCGCCTGCGGGGCAGATATTCCGCCCGCAATGAAGGCGTGCGACCCCGCCCGATTCGAAGCATAAGCACACACGCAGCCGGGCATGGCCCAGCACTTCTTGTGAAAGGATGACGCATGACCATCACGTATAACGGTGAGCCGCTCACCACCGACGCCACAACGGTATTTGACCTTGTCATGGAGCAGTTTGGCACCGATGCTGGTGTGGCTGTCGCGCTCAACCGTAGCATCGTGCCTCGTTCCACCTGGAAGGATTCAGCACTGAACGATGGCGACCGGGTGGATGCTCTCACCGCCGTTCAGGGTGGCTAACCCCCCCCCCGAAAAAGAATATACGTTCTACATATGAGGTGGGTGCGTAAACCTTACGCACCCACCACACCGTTCCCACAGAGGAGAACACCATGAGCTTACAACCACTCACCATTGGCGACCGCACTTTCACCTCCCGCCTCATCATGGGCTCCGGCGGCGCCACCAGCATGGATTTGCTGGAACAGGCATTGATTGCCTCCGGCACCGAAATGACGACCGTCGCCATGCGCCGCCACGCGGCAGGAACCCCCATCTTTCCGCTCCTGCAAAAACTCAATATTGCACCGCTACCGAACACCGCCGGTTGCCGCACCGCAGCCGACGCGGTGATGACCGCGATGCTCGCCCGCGAGGCGCTGGGCACCTCCTGGGTGAAGGTTGAGATTATCCACGACGAAGACACCCTGCTACCGGACACCATGGAACTGCTGTCTGCCTGTGAGCAGCTCGTGGCTGAAGACTTCACGGTGCTCGCCTACACCTCTGACGACCCGGTAGCTGCCGCCCGTCTTGAGGATGCGGGCGTTGCCGCGGTCATGCCGTTGGGCGCGCCGATTGGTACCGGTCTGGGTATTTTGAACCCGCACAATATTGAGCTGATTGCTTCCCGCACCCAGGTTCCGGTGGTGCTAGATGCTGGCGTGGGTACCGCCTCGGATGCCGCCCTGGCCATGGAACTGGGTTGTGATGCTGTGCTGTTGGCTTCGGCTGTAAACCGTGCCGAGAACCCGGTAGCGATGGCTCAGGCTATGAAGCACGCTGTGGAGGCTGGCGCCCTGGCACGCGAGGCGGGTCGTATTCCGGTGCGTGAACATGCGAAAGCATCGTCGCCGTCGGAGGGTCTGGTCTCATGGATGTAATCGGTATCGTCCCGACCCCTGTCCGCCGAGATCACGCGCAGTTGGACCGCGAGCGCACGGATCGTCAGCGGCGTCTGCCGGGCTTTGACCAGGATGCAGTCGCGGCGGCGCGTGTGCTGGTGATTGGTGCCGGTGGTTTGGGCTGTCCGGTGGTTCAGGCGTTAGCTGCTGCCGGTGTGGGGTATCTGCATATTGTGGATTCTGATTCGGTGGAGCTGTCGAATATTCAGCGTCAGCCGCTTTTTGGGGTGTCTGATGTGGGCCAGTTGAAGGCGGAGGTTGCGGCACGCCGTGCTCTGCAGTTGTGTCCGTCGATGACTGTTGAAACCACGAACCGGCATGTGGATGCGTCCTGGATTTTGGATCTTTTTGCCGCTTCTGCCCCGGATTGTGTGGTGGATTGTACGGATACATTTGCGTCGAAGTATCTGATTGCGGATGCCGCGCAGCTTGCGGGCCTGCCGCTGGTGTGGGGTACGGTTCTGCGTTTTGGCGGTTCGGTCAGTCTTTTTGAGCCGGATGGTGCGCATTTGCGTGATATTTTTCCGACGACTCCGCAGACGTTGGAGTCGTGTGCGCTTGCCGGCGTCTTGGGCGCGACGACGGCGGTGGTGGGTTCGCTGATGGCGACGGAGGTGCTCAAGTATGTGAGTGGCTTGCCGACGGCGGCGGGTAGCTTGCTGACCTATGATGCCTTGTCGGGTACGTGTACTGCTTTTAGTACGGTGCCTGATCCGGCGCGTGTGGTGCCGGTAGATTTGTCGGCGCATGAGGTTCCGCAGGTTCTGCTGGATGTGCGTGAGGCACCCGAGCGTGAGGAGTCGGTGAAGCATGAGGGCTCGCTGCATTTCCCGCTATCGCAGCTGTCTGATGCTGATGGGTCGCTACTTCCGGCAACCGATGTGCCCGCGGAGTTGCTGAGCCTGTTTGAGTCGGTGCGTGATCAGCGTGTGGGCGTCTATTGTGCGTCGGGTGCGCGTGCACGCCGGTTTGTGCAGGCGTATGAGCAGCTGGCGAGCGAGTACGGGGTGCACCTCACAGCGATTTAGGGACCCGCGGGCGTAGCTATCCCTTCCAGAAGCGACATCAGGGTGCCCGAGCCCTGCGAGGGCGGGTTCCCTACAGGAGCGGAGGAAGGGCATGGCGCGCCCAGGCCAGGACCCAGTGTAAGGAAAGCGGTATCGCCCGTAGTGACATCAGGGTGTCCGAAGCGAAGCGAGGACGGGTGCCCCTGTAGGAACGAGGGCGTATACCGCTTTCCGCTTACCTCGTAGAGACGGTTTCCCCATGTGCAGGGCGTAAAATCGTGTATGACACGGCGGCCCGTCGGCAGTTTATTCCACTCAAGGTTGCCCGTAGCCGCCTCCTGATTTTGCACACTCACTCTAGGAGTTTCATGCTCGCCGTCCCTACTGTACCGCTTGTTTTGTGTACGGCTCTCATCGCCCTAACCCTGCTCGTTAGCGGTATTGCTAAGGCTAAGGACCCGCAGAGTACCGTAACTGGTATTCAGAATCTTGGGTTGGAGAAAATCGCGCCGACCCGCGCGGTGTCGCTCATCCTGCCGTGGTTCGAGATTGCCTTGGCCGCCGTCCTGGTACTTTCACCTGTGCGCCTACCCGCCGTAATTGCCTCGGGTTTGGCGCTGGTGTTGATGCTGTTTTACACGGTGGTGATTGCGCGTGCTTTGGCAACGGGCCGTACGGGAAGCTGCAATTGTTTCGGTTCCGAGTCGACAGCCCCAGTAAGCCGATACACTCTCTTCCGCAACCTGGTGTTGTTGGCGGCTGCAGCGGGTGCTCACGCGGCGGCGCTGGCTGGCGGCGCAGGCGTACTCTTCACCTTGCTTTCGTTGGATGCATCCGGCTGGGTCTGGGTGATTGGGGCCGCCCTTATCGCGGCGACTCTGGATGCGGTGCGCCGCGGCGACGCTCTGGGCGCGAAGGATGAACGTCCGGAGGTTATTCTGCCTGAGCCGGTGTATGACGAGAATGGCGAGGAGCAGTATGTTCGTATGCCGATTCCTTATGCAGCGCTATACCTGGAGAACGGCCGCCACACGAACCTGCGTGCGTTGGCGAAGAATCAGGCGCGCATGCTGGTGTTTGTGTCGGCGACTTGTGCTGGTTGTGTGAAGTTTTTGAAGACGATGGCTTCGTGGCAGGAGCGTCTGCCGCAGGTGGCGATGCATCCGGTGTATTCGAGTTTGGATTCGTTGCAGACGTCGCGGAATGCGGGTACGTTACCGGAGGGTTTGACTCCGCTGATTGACCGTGATGCTGGCGCGCGCGCGAATTTCGGTAATGGTGTCCCGTTGGCTGTGGTTTTGGGTGCTGACGGTCTGATTGCTGGTGGCCCGGTGGCTGGTGTTGAGGCGGTTGAAGCACTACTGACCGATATTGAGGAACAGTTCGCGGAGGCAGCTCGTCTGGCTGAGGAGGAGCGTCAGGAGCAGATACGTCAGGCGTTTGCTGCGGGTCCGTCGAATACTGAGGGTGACCACCTCTAACCGCTCCCCTGTAGTTTCTTTGTCTTTCCCAGTACCCTGATAGCCCCGTCCGGCTCTTACTGCCCTTACCGGCAGGTGCCGGGTGGGGCTATGCTAGAACGTAGCGCACACACCGCTTATATGCCGCGGTCACCTTGCCTGGTGGCGGTTGGCGCATCCTCAACCCTGTCGAAGGAGTTTTTATGGCAATGATGAGTTTCAACGCTCCGGGTGAGCGTGAGAAGTCCCTGTGGCTGGTCCGCAAGGAGAGCAACCCGAATCATTCGCAGTGGTACATTGACCGTTTCAAGGCGATGGAGGCTGAGGGTAATGATATGGCCGGCGAGTCCCGCCTGGTGAATGCTCTGGCGTCGCGTGGTGCGAAGATTCTGGATGCTGGCTCGGGTCCGGGCCGTGTGGGTAAGCAGTTGCACGCCCTGGGTCACCGCGTGACCGGCGTTGATATTGACCCTGAGCTCATCGAAGAGGCGCGCAGTGTCTGCCCGGACGCCACCTGGATTACGGCTGATCTGGTGGATTTGCCGGAGGTGTTGGGTATCGAGGGTGACGCCACCGCGGAGAACGGTTTTGAGCTTCTGGTGTGTGCCGGTAATGTGATGGGCTTCCTGGCTCGTTCGACTCGCAAGCCGGTGGTGGAGAACTTCCGCCGTGTGCTGGCTCCTGGTGGCCGTGCCGTTGTGGGTTATGGTTCCGGCCCGGGCCGCGATTACGCGTTCGAGCAGTTTTTGGCGGATGCCCGCGAGGTTGGCCTGAACGTCGATAACATGTACTCCTCGTGGCAGATGCACCCCTATCAGGAGGGCTCCTCGGAGTTTCTGGTGGCGGTGCTCTCCCGCCCCGAGAACTAGGCTCAACCTTCAGAGCTAGGCAAAGCTCAGAAAAGGCCCGGCGCCTCCCCTGTGTGGGGTGGGTGCCGGGCCTTTGCGCGTCTGCCGAGGGGCGCATCCGTCTAGTGAATCATGTAGATGTTGCGGGCAATTTCTTCGGGGAGGAAGGAGGCCGCGAAGAGGATGACCACGACGATGACCGCGAGGATGGTCAGCAGGCTGGACCGCCAGCCGGGGTGTAGCTCGTTGAAGGTGATGAGGCCCTTGTGTTCCTTGTCCATGCTGATGACGTTAATCTGCTTGTAGATAGTGGTTTGGGCTGAGAGCTTCGACGAAACTTCACGCATGGTTTTGCCGTCCCAGACTCGCCCATCGAGGCGCATGAGCTGTTTACCGTCTTTATCGACGGCCCACATGGCGGGGAAGCTCCGGTAGCGGATGCGTCCGGCCATGGTTTTGAGGTTTTGGCCGTAAGCCTTCTTGGGGTAGAGCTTCTCTGCGAAGATGGTGTGGCTGATGTCGGCACGGGGTACGGCGAACCAGCCGAAGGTGCGGGCGCGCAACACGTGGGTCTTGGTGATGACGATAATGGTGGGTTTGAGCACTGAGTAGAGGTTGATTCCGGCGATAGTGCCGATGAGTAGCACGAGGATGGTGTACGGCAGCGCGGGTCGTTTGTAGAAGATGAAGGCAAGCGCGGCGACGAGCACAATGGTGCCGGGGATGGACGCCTCGATGCGCCTGCCGTAGGAGCGCATGCGGGGGTGGAATAGTTCGTGGACTTCGCCGTATTTGGCGGGTACTTCGTGAGCGCGTTCTGCCATATACTCCACTTTAGTGTGTGCTCGTCGTGAATCCTAGCTGGACTACCTGCGTTACTCTGGTTCTATGCGTAATTTTTCTCCTGTGGAACGGGTTTTGGCCCTGTGGATGGTCGGTGTCGTGGTGGCGGCGTCGATTGCGGCGGCGGCACTGATTATGACGAATAAGCTGGTGTACGGTCCGACTGGCCAGGTGCGGGAGTATTTTCATGCCCTGCGTGTGGGGAATGGTTCGCATGCGCGGGGTCTGTTGAATGCGCAGATTCCGGATGGGGATGCGGCCCTGCTGGATGGTGAGGCGCTGAAGCGTTCGGTGGCTTCGATGTCGCAGGTGGAGTACGAGGTCACTGAGATGAGCGAGGACGGCCGGCAGGCGACGGTGCGCGCGTCCTACACTCTGGACGGGCAACCTCAGTCTACGGATTTTCACCTGCACCATTCAGGTACGCACTGGGGCTTTTTCGATAAGTGGGCTATCGACGGCGATACCCTGCCGACGGTGAAGGTGAATATTCAGGGTGTGGAGGCCGCGACGATTAACAACCGTAAGGTCGCGGTGGATAAAGGCGAGGCGACGTTCCCGGTATTTTACCCGGGCACGTACGCTGTCTCGTACGATTCGACGGTGTATACAGCTCAGAAGGTGACGGAGACAGTTACGAACAATCAGGGTGAGCATCTGGCGCGTGTTGATTTGAAGCCGAGCGATAACGCGTTGGCTTCGGTCAAGGAGCAGATCACCGATCATCTGCAGAAGTGTGCGGCCCAGAACGCACTGTATCCGGCGGGGTGCCCGTTTGAGTACGGCTTTGGCGGTCGTGTGGATTCGACGGTTCAGTGGACTGTTGAGAGGGTTGCGGATCCACAGGTGAGCGTGAACGCTGCGGGTGCGTGGTTGGTGCAGCCGATGAAGGGCACGGTGAGAGTGTCGTTTACGCAGCTGGATTTGTATACGGGTGCGCGCTCGCAGGTGCAGAAGGAGATTCCGTTTACGTTGAAGGCCTCGGTGGAAGCGGATGCGAAGGCGGTCCGGGTCTCTTTCTAAGGACGCTGAATGCGAGAGCCAGTATGCTCTGAACGCGACATCAGGGTGCCTGAGCGAAGCGAGGACGGGTGCCCCTGTAGGAGCGAGGATGACCCGGTCCTTTCGCATCCTTTCCTTTCATTCTAAAAGCACAACGGGAACCGGTACTATCCGTAGCGGCATCAGGGCCGCACAACAGAAAAGGGTCAGTATTATCCGTAGCGACATTAGGGTGCCCGAGCTCTGCGAGGGCGGGTGCCCCTGTAGGAGCGAAGATAATACTGACCCTTTATTTAGCGTTTTAGCAGTCCCTAGTTGATACCGCGAAGGTCCAGGACGAGTTCGCTTTCGTCGGCCTCATCACCGGTCACGACCACGGGAATACCCCAGTCCTGCTGGTAGAGGTGGCACGCTGCGTGCTCGGGGATGTCACCGTCGGGGGTGCCATCGCAGGCGGCGGCGCGAGCAGTAATGTGCAGGACCGCCTCGGTAATCTCGGGGTTAAGCACGAGGGTGCGGGTCAGCCCGGTGGAGGTGCCGGCACCTTCCAGGATGAAGTTCTCGGGGGTGGAGGAGATCTTCAGCTGGGTGGGGTCGCCCCAGCGGGTGTCGAGCTTCTGGCCGGTGGGCACAGTGAATCGTGAGGTGAATTCGAGGGTGCCGCCGGTGAGCTTGGTGGAGGGGCGTGCGGTGGTGATGGCGCCTTCGTCGACGTGCTGTGCCTTCGCGGGGATGGAGGCGCGCACGAGCTGGTGCGCGTTGGTTTCGACGATGATGAGGCGCGGCTCTTCGCCGGGTACTTCTTCGACGAGCAGGTCGGAGGGTTCGTCGAGGCCGCGTTCGAGGGTGCCGAGGGTGCCGGTTGCGGGGTCCCAGCGGCGGATAGCGCCGTTGTAGGTGTCGGCGACTGCGATGGAGCCGTCGGGCAGTTCGGTCAGGCCGAGGGGGTGCTGCATGCGGGCGGTTTCGGAGTCGCCGTCGACGAAGCCGAAGTCGAACAGGCCCTTGCCTACGGCGGAGGTAACCTGTACGCCGCCCTCGGTGAAGGTGACGTGGCGTAGGCCGCTGGTTTCGGAGCATGCGACCCAGAGGCTGCCGTCGCGTGCTTCGATGATGCCGGAGGGCTGGGCGAACCATGCGTCGGCGGCGGGGCCGTCGGCGAGGCCCTCCACGCCGGAGCCGGCGAAGATGCTGAGGGTACCGGTGACGGGTTCGTAGCCGAAGAGCTGGTGGGTGCCTGCCATGGCGATGATGAACTGGCCGGCCTCACGGGAGTAGACGGCGTCCCAGGGGGAGGAGAGCGCAATCTCGGTGGCAGGCACGCCGGCGGGGATATGGTTGGGGTCGCCGGTGATGGCGTTGTCACCGTCAATGACGCGCTGCACGCCGTTACCTGCGAGGGTGCGCACTTCACCGGTGCGCAGGTTGAGGGAGCGCAGGCGGTGGTTGACGGTGTCGGCTACCAGCACGTCGTAGCCGAGCTTCTCACGCAGGTTTTCGGGTACGAGGGCGAGTCCGGCGGGCTCGTTGAAGCGTGCTTCGGTACCGGTGCCGTCGACGTGGCCCTTGACGGGGTGGTTGACGGGGTCGTCGCCGCCACCGTAGGTGTTGATGACGGTGTTGAGGTCGGCTGCTACCTGCAGGATGCGGTGGCGCGCACTGTCGGCGACGAGGTAGGTGCGTTCACGGTTGCCGAAGAGGTTTGCGGGGCCGAATTCGGCGGGCAGTTCAATGGCTTTACCGGGGAAGGCGTAGGTGCCGGCAGCCTTGGGGCGGGGCACGTAGGGGCCGTCGCCACGGTGCAGGGTGCCCTTCGCTTCGTGCTCGGCGACGAGCTCACGCACGAGGGAGGTGAGGCCCTGCACGTGTCCTTCGCCGGAGAGGTGGGCGACGATGTAGCCTTCAGGGTCGACGACGACGAGGGTGGGCCATGCGCGGGCGGTGTATGCCTGCCAGGTGGTCAGTTCGGGGTCGTCAAGTACGGGGTGGGTGATGTGGTAGCGGTCGACGGCTGCGGCAAGCGCTACGGGGTCGGCTTCGTGCTCAAATTTGGGGCTGTGCACGCCGACGGTGACGAGCACGTCGGAGAATTCTTCTTCGAGGGGGCGTAGCTCGTCGAGCACGTGCAGGCAGTTGATGCAGCAGAGGGTCCAGAAGTCGAGGATGACGATTTTGCCGCGTAGGTCAGCCAGGGTGAGGTTTTTGTCGCCGGTGTTGAGCCAGGCTCGGCCTTCGAGTTCGCTGGCGCGCACGCGTACGGTGCGGGTGGTGTTCTCGCTCATGGGTTCTCTCTCCTGTTGGGTGCGCTGTGTGTGGGCGCGATGGTTTGCTGTCCCCATTATGCCAGCGTGGTTGGGGTGGTTCGCCGGGAGTTGAGCTTTGTGACTTGGAGGCTTAACGGCCCGTCATATTCCGTCACATTCCACCTTGGTAAGAGCTATTGGGAGCTGCCGGATCCCCCCCCCCGAGCTGAGAAGACGCCGGCAGATATAAATCGGTCCGTGCGCATCCAAAACGGATGCACACGGACCGAGGTGCCGCGATATGTGAGGCTTCTTATGGATTTTAGTTCGTGACCGAGCTGATCTTCGTCGGCTTCATAGGTTCCTTGGGGACGCCCACGCCGCCTTCCACGGGGGCGGGAAGCTTGGGGGTTTCCAGGGTGTTAATGAGGTCCTTGGGCACATCGCCCTGGTGGTAGGAAATATAGACGGTACCGCTCCCCTTGACCGCGATGCGTTCGCCGTCAGGCTTAATCCTGATCCAGGAACCGTCGGGGTACACTAGCTCCGCCTCTCCGTTGGCCCTTGCGCGGCTCCAGCTACCGTCGTCCTTGATGCGGATGATGTACTCGTTGTCCTTCCCCGCAACCAAAGTGACCTTGTTCCTTTCTGAGGTGTAGGTCTTACCATCGGCGTTTTCACCCTTAACGACGCTACGGGTCCCCTCAGCGATAGAGACTGAATTGGCGTACGTTTTGTAGAGGTCCATGGCCAGCTTCCGCGACTCGGCGGCCCCGTCCTCATCCGTTGAGCCGCTGCTAGCGGTCTCCCGGGCAGAAGCGCTCGAAGAGGGCTTAGAAGAATTCACTGGCAGATTGTGAGTCCTCTGCGGAAGGCGAGGCAGAGGGTGAAGCGGAGGCGCTTGCTGATGCGGACCTGCCGGAGGCAACGGGTGCCTTCACCGCGGGGGCGCAGGCGGCCAAGCCGAGCAAGCTTGCCAGGCTCAGGGATAGTACAGCAATAGACTTCTTCACGGCGGCTTTCTCTTTCCGTCAAGCGTCGTAACCCGGTCACGACGCCGTGTATGGGTGTAGCTGACGTGCCCGGTCTGGGGGCACGGTACCATCCTAACACCGTTCCCTGGAAAAAGTCTGAGCTCCGGCGGCGCCTCACTGAACCTGAAAATACCGGGGCAAATACCCTCGGACGAGCGGCTAGATTCCTTCCGCCGCTCCGCACTGGTATGTACAAAAAATGTCCCGCGCGCATCACATTCAGATACGCACGAGACGTCAAGGTATTTAGCCAGTCTGAGCGAATCAGCCCAGTTAAACGCGCTCTGAATACAACGGAATGTACAGATTCCTCACCCGTATCGGGAGTCTACTCCGTACCCCAGCTGTGAGCCATTTTTGTTGGTTTTGCAGGCTCCTTCGGAGTTACTTTGAGAGCCGCCACGGGGGCGGGGGTTTGCGGGATGTCCAGGGACGCGTAGGAATCCTCATTAACCTCATGGTCAAAGTCGATAATCTTGGTCAAACCATCTGCATCGACGTTAATAAGACGTCCGTTAGCCGTGATTACGTGCCACGATCCATCTGCTTCTACGGCAATAAATGATTTTTCAGGAGTGAGGCGGCTCCAGCTACCGTCCTTCTTGATGATGATGTCGTCACCGTTATTCGCCTCAACAATAGCGATTTCATCGCCGAGGGATGAAGTGTACACGGTGCCGTCAGCGTTCGTAGATTTCCGTGCTGCGGGGCTCTTCTTGGCCTCTTCAATGGTTTCCTTGAAGGATTTCTGATTGCCGCCGTCAAAGGTAGAGTCTGCGGGCTGAGAATCTTCTTCTGCTGGGGCCTGTTTTTCGGCGGAAGTATCCTGCGTTGAATCTGCACCAGTCTTCTCTTCCTCGGCTTTAGCCGGTGCTTCGCTCGAGGTCGGCTGTGACTCAGAGGATGCGCTTGTGGCCAGCGGACTAGAGGAAACGCTGGCAGTGGCGCTAGGAGCGACGCTAGGAGTGGCGCGGGTAGACGCGCTCTCATTGGATATGGTGGTGGTCTGCGTAGTCTCACCGCAAGCGGCTAGGCCCAGCGTAGCGGCAAGCCCCAGGGACAAGACAGCAATAGATTTCTTCACTAATTTTCCTTTTCTGACACGCTATATGGATGAATGCACCACATGAGGCGTGCGTTGAGTAAGCGCTAGATTCTGAGCGCTTCCCTATCCTAGCAATAGCCGCCTGACGCTTCCTATTTTCTGCGTAACGGGCGTACAACTTCCCGCACAAAAACGTCCCGCACGCATCACGGTCGGATGCGCGCGGGACGTTCATATTTCAACGAATCTACGAGTGGCTACCGGACTACAGGGTTAGCTACTCGTCGGCTTCGTCGGCTTTCCCTACTAGTGGGTCTTAACGCTGGTCGGCTTCACGCCTTCCTTCGGAGCGGTAGTAAAACCATCCACGGAAGCGGGAGGCTTAGGCACTTCGAGAGACTTGTAATCATCGGAGTATTGCCCGGTGGCGCTGTTCATGATAGTTGCTTCGCCATTCTCTTCAACAACGATAGTCTCGCCGCTACTCTTGATAACGCTCCAGTCACCGGATCCGCTGACGGTGCTCACAGAGCCATCGGGGGTAACGCGAAGCCACCCACCGTCATTGTTAATCATGATGTAGTCACCGTTCTTAGCTTCAACGAGAGAGACGCCGTTCTTCTCGTCGATGTACACGGTACCATCAGCGTTGGTGCTCTTCTTAATGCTGGGGTCCTTCTTTGCTTGCTCGACGCTTTCCTTATAGGTGTCATACCTCTTCTTGCCCATAGCGGCTGCGGGGTTATTGCTGGAGCCGCTGTCAGCCGCGTTGGATGCAGAGGAGCTCTTCGCAGATGCGCTCGCCGAGCTATCTGCCTTAGATGCCGAGGACGCGCTCGCCGAGCTGGATGCCGAAGAACTGGACTTCGTCGCAGAGGATGCACTGGCCGAAGCAGATGCCGAGGGGCTTGCAGAAGCAGATGCGCTAGAGGATGCGCTCGGGCTATTGCTCGGAGCCTTCGGAGAGGACCCACACGCGGCCAGGCCGAGCAGGCCTGCCAGGCTCAGAGACAGTACAGCAATAGACTTCTTCACGACAGATTTCTCTTTCCGTCATGCGTCGCGACATCATCACGACGCTGTGTATAGATGTGGTTGGTGGCACCCGGTTCCGGGCGCACCCGCATCGTAGCATCGCGACCTGAAAGCTCCCTGAGATGCTAGCCGTTTGAAGACATCACCCTACTAAGCTTTCCTGTGTTCACTCTATCCGGCCTGCGCAGGCTAAGACCCGGAGCGCAACCGACAATACAAAAACGTCCCGCACGCATCACGTTTGGATGCACGCGGGACGTCGTAATGAGTCAGACGGGCTGTTCGCGCAGTGAGCGTTAGTCGCCGTTGTCAGCTCTTGACAGCTTACTTGGGCTACGCGGGGTGCGAGGTGTAGGGGGGTATGGTCGGTGGCGGTTTGGAGGCCCTTCATTCTTCATCGATGAGGTGTTCTCCATTCCGTTGATATAAGCCTAAAGTGTGAGTCTAAGACCGAGCTTTAGTTAGCTGTGTTTAAGCTGCGTCACCCACACGCTGCATAAGTATTTTTCTCAGAGTTCCCTAAAATTCGCGAATTTTCGCTCAGCTTATGCATAGGTTATACGTCTTATAAATAAATTTTCTTATATTTTTCCGTGTACCCCGCAAGTATTCCCCAAAAGTACCGCTCGTACGCAAAGAAGGCCCCCACCGTGAGGTGGAGGCCTTCTGCAGATTCAAAGTCTCAAGAATTACTTCTTAGCGACTGCTGCCTTCAGCTTGGAGCCTGCGGTCAGCTTCACGCCGTGACCGGCGGGAATCTGAATGGTTTCGCCGGTCTGCGGGTTACGGCCGGTGCGAGCGGCACGGTCGGTGCGCTCGATTGCCAGCCAACCGGGGATGGTAATCTTCTCGCCCTTGGAGACGGAAGACTCGAAAACCTGGAACACTGCGTCGAGGACTGCGTTCACAGTTGCCTGGCTCTTACCAGACTTCTCTGCAACCTCTGCAACGAGTTCGGTACGGTTCTTAGCCATGAGGGTGCCCTTTCCAGAGACTTAAAAGGTTTGAGTCTAAAGCGAGTGACCGTCGGTAACGACGGAAAACCGTTTAGGAACTAAAATACCAGATTTACCAGCTGGACTTGGTGATACCGGGCAGCTCGCCACGGTGTGCCATCTCGCGGAAGCGCACGCGGGAAATGCCGAACTTCTGGAAGGTACCGCGGGGACGACCGTCAATCTGGTCGCGGTTACGCACGCGCACGGGGGAAGCGTTGCGGGGCAGCTTCTGCAGTGCCACGCGTGCTGCCTCGCGCTCCTCGGGGGTAGCGTTCTCGTCAATCAGGGTCTTCTTCAGCGCGATACGCTTCTCGTTGTAGCGAGCGACGATGACCTTGCGCTGCTCGTTGCGAGCGATCTTGGACTTCTTAGCCATTCTTAGCGCTCCTCTCGGAAGTCAACGTGCTTGCGGACGACGGGGTCGTACTTCTTCAGCACCATGCGGTCGGGGTTGTTGCGGCGGTTCTTACGGGTTACGTAGGTGTAACCGGTGCCAGCAGTGGACTTGAGCTTGATAATAGGACGGAGGTCCTTAGCCTTGGATGCCATTTACTAGATCTTCTCCCCGCGTGCGATGATTTCTGCAACAACGGCGTCGATGCCACGAGCATCGATCACCTTGATGCCCTTAGCGGACACGTTCAGGGTTACCTTACGGCGCAGCGAAGGAACCCAGTAGGTCTTCTTCTGAACGTTCGGGTCGAATCGACGCTTGTTGCGGCGATGCGAGTGCGAAATGCTGTGTCCAAAGCCGGGAACAGCTCCGGTCACCTGGCAGATTGCTGCCATGTTTCACTCCTTTATTGATTGACTTTTATGACGGTACGCAGTCGATGTTACTCGTGAGCGTCCCGCCACCAATGTAGAAGCACCGGGTTATTCGCCGGGCTAGAGTGTTTGAGACCGTCGCATGGGTGAGAGGCCATACATCGATCCCCGCCGCGGGAAAAACGGTGAAGCTTATTAGTGTCGAGAGGCGTTTCCACCACTACGAACAGCGTTAAATTCTAGGTAAATACGGGGGTTCTCGCAAGCTTGCACGCCAGCATTTACCCTTAAATCCCGCGGAATCTCGGTGTTCCAGGCCGGATGCGCCACCCACTTAAGGCGACGCACGTTCCGAGGGAGTATGCGTGACACTGCACGCCAAACATACCTATCCATTTTAGCAAAATTAGGTGTTTTTGCAAGTCAAGGTGGTTTTAAAGGCCTTTAAATTCAAGGATTTACACCCCTACTCACCCGGTTTAAGAACGAACGTTCTGCATGTGACCTGCGATAAATTACACCGTTGAAATTCATGCTGTGAGATTAACAGCTTAAGCCGGTTTTTAAGCGAAAAACGGCCCATCCACACCGCGTGGTACGGTGCAGACGGGCCACCTAAAAAGCTTAGAGACGAGTTAAACCGCGGTTAAACCCCCGCAGCAGGCACCCATGTTGGGTACTTCGGCGACAGGTTATCGCCGGAACTCGTACCCTTCAGGCGACGCCCAACCCACGGCAGGGCAAACTCACGAACCCAGCGCGCCTCCTGCTCAACCCTTTCGCGAGCAGATAGCTGAACCTCAGGAGGGAGAGCACGCTCGGGAACGATGCCGGGCAAGCCCAACTGCGCGAGAGTACGCGAAGCAAAACGCTCATGGCCATACTCATTCATGTGCAGACGATCATCAGCCCACAAGCGCCAATCGATAAAGTCATTCCAACGCCAATAGTCGATGATGTGAGCACCATGGTCTTCGGCAATTCCGCGTAGCAATTCGTTGTAGATGGCGGTGCGGCCGCGGGTGCCCGCGAACGGACCCTGCCCCTGCACGTTAAGACCGGTGATGGTCAGAATCGTGACATCCTGGGACCGCAAAGCAGCGAAGGCCTCGTCAACACGAGTCATGAGCTCGTCAATATTGACATTGGGGCGCATGATATCGTTGCCGCCGCCGTAGAAGGTAACAACATTCGGGCAAAGGTCAAGTGCGACGGGTAGCTGCTCATCAAGAATGGGAGTCAGCAGGCGGCCACGAATAGCCAGGTTGGCGTAGACCGCTTCAGGATCAACAGAGCCAATAGCGGCAGCCACACGGTCAGCCCACCCACGTACGCCGTTGGGGCGGTGGGGGTCTACGTCACCCACGCCCTCAGTGAACGAGTCGCCGATTGCTACGTAGCGTATCGATTCGCCATTGAGTTTGCCGTTAGAGTCAAGGAGCGGGGTCGTCATGATGTTCTTCTTTCCGGGCCTTATGAAGAATGACCCTTCTATATATGAGGCCGGTACACTCGTACGGTGTACCGGCCTCATCGCTTAGCTTTCGGTGCGTCCTGTCTTCCAGTATCCCATGATGGAAGCGAGAATCCCATGTAAAGCCTTTATCCCGTTCCCCCTATCACCACGAACTATTCAGGTACGAATGCCCCTCGCGGATGCAGGACAACCACGACACTACCGTCATTGAAAGGATCGGCAACCTCAGCTTTTAGCCGGAAAATCTCATCAAGATTGGGGCGGGTCAACACTGTACTGGCCTCACCCAGAGCAATGCCGACCCCCTCCTTCATAGCGACCAGATAGTCGGCCACACGGGCGGCAAGGTTCAGTTCGTGGAGGACCATAATCATGGTCGTTCCACGCTCCTCGTTGAGTGCAGCGAGCAAATCGAGCAACTCAACCTGGTGGGCCAGGTCGAGGTAGGTAGTGGGCTCATCGAGCAGCAGGATGTCGGTTTTCTAGGCGAGCGCCATGGCAATCCAGACGCGCTGGCGCTGACCGCCGGAGAGCTCGGTAACCTGGCGTTCCGCTAGGGACATGGTATCGGTGGCTTCCAACGATCAAGCAACAGCCTCGTCTTCTTCGGCGCTATTGCGCTTGAAGAGGCCCTGGTATGAGTAACGGCCCCGCAAGACAAGGTCCGCAACGGTAATACCCTCGGGGGCTATGGGATGCTGCGGCATGAGGCCCACCATACGAGCAAATCCCTTCATGGAGTACTCATGGGTGGGTCGACCATCCAGGGTAAAGATGCCGTTGAGGGGTTTGAGCAGACGGGAGACACCGCGTAGCAGAGTAGATTTGCCGCAACCGTCAGGGCCGATAATCGCCGTAATCTTGCCCTTCGGGAACTCGAGAGTTAGGTCTTTGACGATGGTCTTCTCGCCGTATCCGAGGCTCACGTTCTCCACGTTGAGTGTGCGTTCGGTGACTTCCTTCATCCAGCTCTTTCTGTCATGTCCACGGCCTGCATACTTAGATTAACCTAAGCAAGTTCCAGTTAGTCTATCCTGACCATTGGTTCAAGCGTATACGGTTTTCACGTGGTTTATGACGTTAAAACGCGGAATCCCCCGAACCTGGTTCGAGGGATTCCGCGAGACGCAAGATAGCGTCTTAGACCGATGCTCTAGAGGTTGACCTTACCTCCTACAAGCCAACCATTCTCGGCTGCACGTTGGAAAACGGTCTGAGCCATAGTGCGACCGTAGGTCTTAGTCACGTGGTTATCGTCCAGGTACACATAGATATTGCCAATCACGGCGCTACAGGTTCCGTCCGGGCAGTAGACATCCTTCAGGTCCACCATGACGGCACCCTGGTTACGGTACTTATCGAAAACTTCCTTAGCGGGGTTCTCGGCAGCATACTTCTCGCTAGCAGAACGGGCGCAGGAGCTCTTGTCACTTCCAGCTTTCTGCCCGCACTCGTAGATGTTGTACTCAAAACGCGGGTTGTCACGCAGACCAATCACCTGAATACCCGCCTCGGTGAGGCGACGGACCGTATCATCCAAGATGGGGTCAATCTTCTCCTCATTGGAGCGTGCCTGAGCCACAGTAGCAACCAACACAACGGTCTGCGGCTTACGTTTAAGAATTTCCTCGGTCAGCTTGGAGTTGAACTCCGAGCATTCGTGAGAAGCAGTCACGGCGCTCGTCGGGTACTGACAACCGCCGAGCAGGTAGGCCTGCAGATTGGTCTTGGTCTGCTCCGCGATGGGTTTAAACGCACTGAGAGCCTGCTCTGCATGGGAGTTACCCACCACCATGGTCAACGGTGCATCGTCTGCCCCGCCCTTCTGCAGACTGCAGTAGCTGGCGAGCGCAGCGTCGGAGGGTGCGAAGGCACCGGTGCAGGTATCACTAAGCGATTCGTACTGTGCTTTCACGTCGCCACCGGTGGGAATCGGGTTATCGATGAGACCCTGCTGTGCCCCGCCGATAGCGCGCGCACCCGGGTAGTTGTCGTTGATGGTCTGAACCTGCAACTCGGCATTGCGGGTGGACTGAGTGTTCTGCGAGGTCAGCCAGGCCTGCGCGATGAGCAGAGGGCCACCAGCCATGAGGAAAATAGCCAGCAGGAAGGCCATCTGGTCAGCCCAGGTCTTAACAGAGAAGACGGTCTTAAAACGCATCTTCATCATGAGCCAAGGAACGAAGGGATCCTTACGGTAGCGCAACGGCTTCTCCACGTAGCGAATGAGGAGCCAGGCCAAACCAATGGACACAAGAATAATGACCGCACCCTCAATAAAGTTCACACGGGAGGTACCCACGGCCGTGCTATAGAGAATCAGGATGGGCCAGTGAACCAGGTACAGGGCATAGGAGATGTTGCCGAGGCTCTGCAGGGGTGCTGAGGAGAGCAGGCGGTCCACGCCCCAGCGACTATTGGTGCTTCCGGCCATGATGACGAGCGCGCCCGAGAGCACAGGCCACAGGGCCAGGTAGCCGGGGAATGCACGCTCAACCGGTAGGATGGCACCGCAGGTCACCAGACCGACGATGCCGACCCATCCCATCACAACGCGTGCGCGTTCGGGGGCCTTCCATTTGAGGGTAAGCATGGCGAGCAGGGTGCCGATAGCAAATTCCCAGAGGCGGGTACGGGTGTCGAAGTAGGCAAAACCCTGGTTGCTGTTGGTTTCGACGATAGAGAACGTCAGGGAGGCGACAAAGACCGTGTTGAAGACGAAGACCGCGGTGGTGAAGAGGTTCCCTCGGTATCGGTGCACAAAGTAGGCAACGGCGGCAAAAAGCAGGGGCCAAATAATGAAGATTTGCCCCTGGATGGAAAGCGACCAGAAGTGCTGGAAGGGTGACTTCGCGGCGGCGTTCTGGGCGTAGTAATCCACGGAGCTAAACGCCAGGTTCCAGTTCTGGTAGTAGAAGAGGGAGCTCGTGGCGTCCTGCATCATCTGTGACCAGCGGCTGGGCGCGAGCACGAAGAATGAGGCGATTGTGGTAGTGGCGATGACGACCGTCGCCACGGGTAGCAGGCGCTGGAAGACGTGTAACCAGTATTTGAAGAGGTTGAGGGGCTTGCCTTCGTTGATCTTACGCATGAACGAGAGGGAGAGCAGGAAGGCGGAGATGAAGAGGAAGACGTCCACACCACCGGAGACCTTACCGAACCAAACGTGGTACAGCACGACAAGTAGCACGGCAAAGGCTCGCAGGCCCTGAATTTCGGGGCGGAATCCTCGCGATTCGATAAATTCTTCGAGGGGGTAGTCGTTGGCTTCGCGTGCTTTGACGGTGCGTAGAGCCGCAGTACGGGTACCTTGCGAGGCGGTGGCCTGCGGGGTTCCGGAGGTGTCAGACATACTTAGTTCCTCAGGGCGGGTAGACGACGTGCTGGTGCGGGTCCCTAGACACTCGAGGACACTCGCTACAATAAAATCCTGATTCGCACCTCTACTATGAGGCTGGTGCGAACCAGGATTTTTCTGAGCCCCCTACCGGATTCGAACCGGTGACCCTCTGTTTACAAGACAGATGCTCTGGCCGACTGAGCTAAGGAGGCAACCTGTCCAGTGTACCTTATTCCCCGGTCTCGATTCCGCTTAGTCTTCCTTATCTCAGGTTGGTCTTGTGGGCCGATGGGGTTGATCTGCACCGATGCTTCGGTATATGGCTAGATATCATACGGAGTTCTCGGGACCGGTTAAACACCGGGGGCCCGGACCAACCGTTACCGATTGCCGGACCCGCCAGGGGGGGGTATTTACTTCTTCTTGGCCTCAATCTTGCTCTTGAGGAAAGCGCTGAAGTCGTTGCTGGTGTACTGGTCACCGTCAACAAAGACCGTGGGAGTACCCTGGATGCCGTTGCTTGCGGACTCAGCATTGACCACATCTACAAGGGGGCGCCACTTACCGTCGTTCATGTCGGAGCCGATATTTGCGCCGTATTTGGAGGCGATATCGGCAATCTGCTGGTTGTTCATGTCGCCGGTGCCCTGGTGGCTGAAGATTTCGCGCTGGTAGTTCAGGAAGTTGCTGGTGCTCACCTGGTTAGCTACGGAGTATGCTGCCGCTGCGTTACGTGCGGAGTAGGCGGTGGGTGAGGAACGGTCCAGGAAGGTCAGGTTGCGGATTTCCAGGGTGATGGTGCCGTCTTCGACGAGTTTCTGAATTTCTTCGCCGTACTTGGTCTCAAACTCTGCACAGTGCACGCAGTTGTAATCCTGGAAGATAGTCACGCGTACCGGCTGGCCGTTCTTGGCGGCTTCTTCAGCGGTCTGTACGCCCGGGGGGAGAGTGTTGACCGCTGCAGCGGTTCCGTTGACCATGGGGGTCACGGAGGCGGTCGAGGTTGCGAGTTGCTTGAAGTCGCGGGTCTGCTGGGTGGAGGAGTTCTGGACGATGCCGTCCTTGGTCAGCACGATGCCGCCGTACTGGTTGGCGCTGGCGGGCACGGGGCCGCTTTCTGCAACCTTGTTGTTCTTGTTTCCGTTGACTACAACGAAGCCGATGATACCTACAATGATGAGGACCACGGCGAGTACGCCAAGCTGGAGCCAGCGGCGGTTTGCCTTGCTGGGGCTCTTTTTTGCCTGCTGGGCCGCAATCTGGCGGGCTTTTTCGCGGGCGTCGGTCGACATGCCTACTCCTTTGGTTGGGAATATGGGTGGCGGTTCATCCACTTCTTTGAGCCTATCTCTGGTGGGAGGGTTCTCCTGTTCAGGTAGAGTTCAGGATGCATCTGCTCTGTCGAGCCGGGCATCTTCTGCTCTATTCCGACCGTTCCAGAGCTTAGCTTCTCTGTTGCGAACAACGGTTAAAAGCTAAAAGCTAGGTCGGGTGGGCAGGCTCTGCTCGCGCTCCGTCATAGGTTCTGTCTCGTGGATGTACCGCGCTACCCGTCTAGCCTACCGAATGGGTGCCTTATCGGCTAGTTAATACTCTGGCTGAGATGCTGTGATGTGTGTTCGCACGCTCTCAGCTTATTTTCTTTGTAACCTTTCGTAGCGTTTGGAGAGTGCGCTCCCCCTCCACAAGCTACACTGAGGCGCCCATTCGGTTTAGCCCACTACCGCTAGGGAATGTTGTAGACTTCCACACCCTCAATGAAGGGACGGGTGTTGAAACTACCGTTCCATTTCACGGTCAGGCTATGCTTCTGCAGTACGGGGATAATTATGTCCGTCATAAGCTCTACGGAGAGTTTCTCGTGAAGGGCGCGGATTTCTTCCTTCTGCGCTTCATTCAGCGCTTTCCATGCATTTTCGTCCTTGGGATAGGCAAGAAAGGAGCCAAAGCCAACGTAGGTTCCACCGCTCTCAGCGAGGCTTTCGGTGTCCTGCTGATGGAAGTAAACGTATCCCTTCCACTCACGGCTATCGTCAATCTCATCCCAAATCTCTGCGGAGGCGCAGGTGCCGCAGCAAGTGAAGTTCTGTCGTGCAATAACCCCTTCTTCTTCCAGCGCTGCGAAAGCACGGTTGAGGTTGGAGTTCTTCTGCCTCTCGGGGGTAATACCCAGATCAGCAGCAAAGGCACGACGACGCTTGAGGAGCTCTTCCACGTAGTCTTCTACGCGCTTTTCCCAGAGCTTGCTGTCTTCGTTCTCCCCATCGTATTCCAGACCGAGTACGTCCATCACATTATCAGTGATGGTTTCTACGTACTGTTCGGTATCCGATTCACCCATGAACAGCAGGGGCCAGATAGGCCAAAGCAGCTCGGCTTCGTCTTCTTCGTCCAGTCCCCATTCTTTGGGGAAGGGCGGGTCGAGACGTTCTTCGCTCCAGCGTTCGTAGATGCTCTTCTCATCGGCCATGATGGTCGCTCCTTTGCATGCGCTCTATTCGTTCGGTAGAGGTATGAGTTGCTCTTGTTGTTCAAGGTATCAAGAGTTTCCGTAGCGTGTACTCTATTTCGTCATGGGGCACGACCGGGTCGCCGCTCTCCCATTGTCTAGCATCCCCAGAGCTTTCCTCGTAGCCTCTTCATATCGATTGGCCTGAACGGTTAATCCTTGAGCCTCTTTACTTACTTGGGTCTTACTTACTTGAGTCTTCCGGTTCAGGAGTTTTGGGCATACAAAAAGAGGGGAAGACCTCTAAAGTCTTCCCCTCTTGAATAAAAAACCCGCGGCGACCTACTCTCCCACACCCACAAAAGTGCAGTACCATCGGCGCAAAGAGT